>Ga0207996_1000451_pt1 | contig 36543 bp, 37 predicted proteins | sample AntAceMetag02UKG_FD_184773 | JGI IMG/M metagenome (GOLD analysis project Ga0207996, IMG submission 184773) | Saline lake microbial communities from Ace Lake, Antarctica - Antarctic Ace Lake Metagenome 02UKG (SPAdes) (version 2) | ecosystem: Environmental > Aquatic > Non-marine Saline and...
AGAACAATCAGTTCTGGGCTGTTTAATGCTCGATAAAGAATCAATCATAAAAGTTGCTGATATTTTAAAGCCAGATGATTTTTATAAAGGAATTCATTCTAATATTTACTATATCATGCTTGAGCTTTATGAAAAAAACGAACCAATTGATTTATTGAGTTTAACAAACCGCTTAAAAGAAAAAAAACAACTTAAAGAGATAGGTGGAAATAGTTATTTAACAGGTTTAGTTAATACTGTTCCAACAGCTGCTCATGTTGTCCATTATGCAAAGATTATTAAAAACAAAAAAACACTACGTGATCTTATCAGTTCATCTCACGAAATTGCTCAATTAAGTTATGATGAACCAGAGGATATAGAAAACTTAGTTGATTCTGCTGAACAAAAGATTTTTGGCGTTGCTGAGCAATCAACAAAACAAAAATTCATTCTTGTTAAAGATCATTTAGAAGAGGCCTTTGAAAGAATTGATAAATTACATAGAGGAGATGGTGCTACCAGAGGAATTTCAACCGGATTTATTGATTTAGATAATTATTTAGCTGGTTTTCAAAAATCAGATTTAATTATTTTAGCAGCTCGACCAAGTTTAGGAAAAACAACATTAGCTCTTGATTTTGCACGTTATGTAGCAATCAAAGATAAAAAAACAGTAGCTGTCTTTAGTATAGAAATGTCAAAAGAACAATTAGTTGACCGTCTTATTTGTTCTCAAGCAGAAGTTGATTTATGGAAAATGCGTACCGGAAAATTATCAGGAGAAGGACCTAATAATGATTTTCAAAAAATTCAACATGCCTTAGATGAATTATCGGTAGCGCCAATTCTTATTGATGACACACCAGCCCCCACAGTTATGCAAATGAGAACAATGGCTCGTCGTCTCCAAGCAGAACATAATGTAGGATTAATAGTAATTGATTATTTACAAATGATCCAACCACGTAATCCATCTGATGCCCCCGTTCAACAAATGACTGAAATATCAAGAAATCTAAAAGCTTTAGCTAGAGAACTTAATTTACCTATTCTAGCTTTATCTCAACTTAATCGCGCCGTTGAAAACCGTTCTCCAGCAATTCCTAAACTTTCAGATTTACGTGATTCTGGCGCCATAGAACAAGATGCCGATGTTGTTTTATTTATTTATCGAGAAGATAAAGATAAACGTGACTCAGAAAAAAAGAATATTGCTGAAATAATTATTGCCAAGCACAGAAATGGTCCTACTGGAAAAATTGAACTATTTTTCAATGAAAGCCAAGTTAGTTTTAAAAGTCTTGAAAGACACTTAGAAGAATAAATATGTTTCCTGAAACAATTCAAAATTTTGTTAAACAATTAAGTAAATTGCCCGACATTGGGCCAAGAGCTGCTACTCGCTTGGCTTTTTATCTTATTAACCAAAATCAAGAAGAATTGGAAAAATTATCAGAATCAATAAAAAATTTAAAAAGAAAAGTTCATCTTTGCTCTCAATGTTTTAATATTGCTAATAAAGAAAATAATTCTTGTTCTATTTGTTCAAATAGCCAGAGAGATAAAAGTATTATTTGTGTTGTTGAAACAATTTTAAACATTCCCCCTATAGAAAAAACAAGGCAATTTACAGGTCTTTATCACGTCCTTGGAGGATTAATATCTCCTGGGAATGGACTAGGTCCTGAGAATTTAAAAATTGATGAATTAATTAAAAGAATAAAAAATAGCAATCCATCTGTTAAAGAAATTATTTTTGCCTTAAGTCCTAGCACTGAAGGAGATACAACTTTCTTATACATTGAACGAATGATTAAACCGTTAAATATTAAAACAAGCCGCTTGGCTCGCGGCTTATCATTGGGAAGTGATTTAGAATATATTGATGAAAGCACATTAAGCAGCGCTTTTCGAGGACGAAGATAATATCTTTAATATTTCAATTTCTGTGTAGGGCTGACGATGCCCTTTTTTATTTTGATAACGTTTTTTAGGCTTATACTTAAAAACAATAATCTTCTTAGCTTTATCTTGTTTAATAACTTTTGCCTTAACTTTAGCACCCTTAACTAAAGGATCTCCTATTTGAATATCCTTTTCATCATTGCCCATTAATAAAACTTCGTCAAAAATGACTTCTTTCTCTTCTTCGGTAGATATTTTTTCTATCTTAATTTTATCTTTAGGAGAAACTAAATATTGTTTCCCACCTGTTTTAATTACTGCAAACATAATATGTTAAATATATAATAAAGATTAAAAAAAATCAAGACCAAGCTCTTTCGTTGGCTGGACTATGACTCCTATTTATCGGTAACGATTATTTTGACGATGCCCCCGAGACGTTCTCTGCTGTCTTCGCGCAAAGGGCTGTCTTCCTCTCCGAAATTGAGGTTGTTCCGCGTAGGGCTGTTTTGCTCTTTTTGGAGGAAGCGTTGGCAGAGACAAAATTGGGATGGACTGGCGAATTAATTGTTCAATTTTTCTAATACCCGCTTTTTCAGAAGAAGTAACAAAAGAAATAGCTTTTCCATAACAACCGACTCGCCCCGTTCTTCCAATGCGATGAACATAATCTTCCGAACCATTCGGAAAATCAAAGTTAATCACTAACGAAATGTCTTTCACATCAATCCCGCGAGAAGCAATGTCTGTCGCAACCAAAATGCGAAATCTCCCATCTATAAATCCATCAAGCGCCACCTTTCGCTGCGATTGAGAACGATTAGAATGAATTTCTGTCGCTGTATGGTTCATATTTCGAATATCGCGAGCAATGCGCTTCGCTCCATATTTAGTTCGCGAGAAAATAAGCGTTTTGTCTTTTTGATACTTCTGCAATATAGAATCCAATAAACGCATCTTATCGTTCTTCGCGACAATAAAAACCTCTTGCTCTACGGTTTCTGATAATGTCCCTTGCGGAGCAATTTCAATTCTGATCGGAATTTTCATAAACGCACCAGCCAAAGATGAAATAGATTTCGGCATCGTCGCGGAGAACAGCATTGTTTGCCGTTCTTTTCGTGCGGATTGCAAAACCCTTTTAATCTGCGGCAAAAATCCGGCATCAAGCATACGATCAGCCTCATCAATAACAATAATGCCGACTCGATCGGGTATATAAACTTTTTGATTCATCAGGTCAACAAGGCGTCCTGGCGTGGCGACAACAATATGAGGATTGTTTCTTAAAGCGTTGACTTGCGCGCGTTGAGAGACACCTCCAATAACCGTTGCACAACGTAATCCTAAAGAAGCGCCAATTTGTTTGACAGCTTGTTCAACTTGAAGCGCGAGTTCGCGCGTGGGAACTAAAATCAATCCCTGCCCTTCGTGAGAAAAAACGCGTTGGATTATCGGAATGCCAAACGCTAATGTTTTTCCCGTCCCGGTTTGAGCAATGCCAACGATGTCTTTCCCTTCCAAAGCGCCCGGGATAACCTGTCGTTGAATTGGCGTAGGAATATCAAATCCCTGCTTCGCGAGAATCGCGAGAATTTTTTCACCGATTCCAAGATCGTCAAAGCGACCATTACATAATTTTGATTGTGTCATAAAAAAAATAAGCGACCCCATATCCTTTGGAGTCACAATGACACAAAAAGAGTAAGCCGTCTAAAATAATTAACTAAGATATAATATACTAAAAATATTCCAATCTGTCAACTAAACCGCCTAGAAATTAGACGATTTGCGGCTCCGCGGGTAGAACTCGAACTTACTTACTCTGTAGATGGTTTATCTATTTCTTTAATTTCTATTTGTGGCTTACCATCAGTAATTTTAACCACATCTTTATCAATTTTCTTTAATTCTTTATTAGCCTTATTATAACTATTCACGGTCGTTGATAAATGACTTCCCATCTTGCTCATATACTGACTATAAGCTCCCATATGCTTTCCAAGTCTTTCTACTTCTTTTATTATCCCTAAAGCCTGTTCAGAAATTTTCTGTCTTCTTAATCCTTGCAAAACAGTTTGTAAATAAGCTAAAAATGAAGTTGGCGAAACAATAATTACATTTTTCCTTGATGCATAAGAAATTAAACTATTAGTATCTTCTGTAACTGCTCCTACCTTATTAATTAAAAGATCATAATAAATAGCTTCTGAAGGAATAAACATAAATGCAAAATCCATTGTTTTCTCTTCTGGCTTTACATATTTTGAAGTCTCATCAATCCTAATCTTTAAATCATTAATAAAAGCAACTTCATATTTCTTCTTTTCTTCAGAAGTTTTACTATCTAAAATTCTATTATAATTCTCTAAACTAAACTTAGAATCTATTGGAATTATTTGTTTATCAATAAATACAACTGCATCAACTATAACTCCATCTTTAAAAGCGTACTGAATTTTATAAGAATCTGGAGGTAAAACATTTTTTAAAACTGTTTCTAAATAATATTCTCCAAGTATGCCTCGTTGTTTAGGATTAGTTAAAATACTTTCTAATGATTGTAATTGTTCTGCGAAACCAATTACTTGTTTATTAGTATCATCAAGTTTAGTTAGTTTTTCAGTTACATCTCTAATTATTTTAGAGCTTTGACTAAATTGTTTCTGAGCTGACTCAGCTGATTGATTTAACTTATTATCCATAACTTGACTTAATTGATTCATCTGCTGTTGAAGTATTAACAATGCGTCAGAATCATTTTTATCTGTTTTTTTTCTGGATAACAAAAAAAACATTAGTCCTAGGCCTAAAATAACAATGATTAAAAGTAAAATAATTAAATATTCCATATTATTAAGTTATCTTTCTACTAATAAATAGCCATTTAGTAAATTCAATTAGTATAATATTTAAAGCGCCCAATCCTAGAACCAGTCCCCAATCAAATAAATTCAAACTTGCTGTTTTTAGCAATCCTTGCAAGAAAGGAATATACAAAGCCGATAGAAGCATGATTATCCCGAAAACCCAAGCATAAATCAGAAATTTATTAGAAAAAATATTAATATGCCACAAATTACGACGCAAACTTTTACAAGAAAAAACATAAAAGAGAGAATCAATTGTTAAGCCAGCAAAAATAATTGATCTAATATGAATAATTTCATATCCAGAATATTTTAAAAGCATAAAGAAAAGTCCGAGCAGAAGAATGTCTGTAATAAGTCCGATAATCAAAATTAACACCTTCATTTCCTTGTTTAGTAAAAAGAGATTATAATCAGACGGTTTTCTTTTTACAATATCTTTCTCTTTCTTTTCAAAAGCCAAACAGATACTTAAGGGACCATCTTCGATTAAATTAACCCATAAAATCTGGGCTGCTAAAACTGGCAAAGGCCAACCAAATAACAAACTGACGCTAATTAAAACAACTTCCGTAAAACTATCTGAAAGAAGATATGTTATTATCTTTCTAATATTATCAATAATTACTCGACCTTCTTCAATAGCTGCTTCAATAACACTAAAATTATCAGTTAAAAGAACTATATCAGAAACTTCCTTAGCGACATCTGTACCCGAACCTAAGGCAACACCGATATCTGCTTGTTTAAGAGCTGGAGTATCGTTAACTCCATCTCCTGTCATGGCCACAACATTTCCTGCTTTCTGCCATGCTTTAACAATTTTTAACTTTTGAATTGGCTCCACTCGACTATATATTTGAATATTTTTAAATATTTTTTCAAATTCTTCATTGCTTAATTTATTAAGATTACTTCCTTCCATTATATTTTCTTTGTTTGTTTTAAAACCAAGTTTTTCAGCTACCGCTTTGGCCGTAAGCATATGATCTCCAGTAACAATAATGGGTTTCATTCCTGCTTCACGGCAAGCGTCCATAACTTCTTTAGTTTCTTTTCTGATTGGGTCATGTAAAGCAAAAAAACCAACATAAACCATTTCTTTTGATTTTTCTTCTTTATTATTATCTATTTTTTCGTCATTACTTTTTCTATAAGCAACTGATATTATTCTGAATCCATTTTTAGTCAATTTTTCATATTTTGATTTTAACCTTTTCATATCAGATAAAAGCATTTCTTTCTTTTTTCCATCAACATCTAAAAAAGAAGACATTGCTAAAACTTTTTCTGGAGAACCAACTAAATACAAAATATTTTTTTGAGAATCAAGTTTATGTAAACTAAACGCATATTTGTGATTGGAATTAAAAAGAAATTGATCAATGACCGGTTGTTCTTTTTCAAGTTTTTTTCTCGAAAGACCGGCTTGGATGCCAGCTAGAAATAAGGCTTTTTCTGTAGGTCTGCCATTGATAATCCATTCTTTTGTCGGCTCATCAAAATTTTCAATAAATGACTCATTGCAAAGCATAGCAATCTTTAATGCTTTAATATTAGATATCCTTTGCCCTTTTAAAACTTCCTTTGTCTCAGTAAAAATTCCGGCTACTTTCATTTTCGCCTCTGTTAAGGTGCCTGTTTTATCAGTTAAAATTATTGAAGTGCTTCCTAATGTTTCAGCTGAAGCTATTCTTCTAACTAACCCTTTTCTTTTTAATATCCTTTGCATGCCTAAAGCTAAAACAACAGTCATTGCCACCGGAAGTCCACTTGGAATAGCCGCTACAGAAATTGCTACGGAAAGAGTAAGCATTTCAACAAATTCTTCTCCTGTCACAATACCTTCAATAAAAATTGCAGCTGAAATAATTACGATAATCGCCCCAATAATTTTACTAAAACGAGATAACTTTTTCTGATAAGGGGTTTTTTCATCTTCTGTTTGTTCAACCGTTTCAGCTATTTTCCCTATTTCTGTTTTTATTCCCGTTTGAGTTATAATCGCTTTCCCCCATCCACTTTCAATGACTGTTCCCATATAGACCATATTACGCCTATCAGCTAATGAAATTCCTTTTGGGAGAATTCTTTCGCTTTTATCAGAAGCCAACCATTCTCCTGTTAAAGATGATTCGTTAATCTTTAAATCATGAGATTCTACAATTCTAGCGTCAGCTGGAATTTTGTCACCAGCTCTTAAAAGAATAATGTCTCCAGGAACAATTTCTTTTTGAGATATATTTTTTTCTTGTCCGTTACGAAAAACAATTGCGCTTGACTGCAAAATTTTCTTAAGCTTATCAAGAGCATTATTAGCTTTTTCTTCCTGTAAATATCCAATAATTGTATTTAAAAAAACTGCCACAAAAATAATAATACTATCAGAATATTCTCCTAAGATAAGTGTTATTATTCCAGCGAGAAATAAGATATATATTAAAGGGCTTTTAAGTTGCTCTAAAAATATCTTTATTTTTGAAAAAGATTTTTTTTCAGGAAGCTTGTTATAACCGTATTTTTTAAATCTTTTTTCCGCTTCTTGCTCGCTTAATCCCTTAATTCCAGAATCTAACTCTCCAAAAACTTTTTTAATTGAAAAACTATGCCATATTTTTTCCATATCTATATAATACAACAAAAAGAGCTATCTGATAATAGCTCTTTGGGGATTATAAAAGGGTAGAGATTAAATCTCTACCCCCTAGCCCATTTTTTGGGCAAGAAATTTCTTATACGGTTTAGCAATCTGATTAGGTAGATTGTCTCCGTATATCGGTATTAGATTTGCCATGTGGCCCTCAACCACAGAGATTAATGAATCATCATAAGTCGCTAAATGAATTAACCCTCTTATTTTCCTAACCGTTTTTTTGGGCAATCTTGCTTCAAAATGAGTTTGCATATCTGGTTCTTTCATTCTTTTTCTGAAAATGCCCCTGTAATCCTCCTTTCTTGTCCCTAAAGCCTCTAATAATTTCTTTGAAACAGCAAGATGTTCTTTTGTTCTAAGATTACTATGGTGTTGAGGCATTTCAACTATGCGTAATCCAGTAACCAAAGGATCTATCCTGTAACTATTAAAGTACAGTGTTTTCTTTGGATTAATCTTGAATATGCCTCCTTTTTCTATTTCAAGAATTATTTTTTCTATTACAGACCAATGAATCGGTTTAGTTGCCGAGATAACAAAGTCATCGACGTATACAGAAAAAAGAGGAGCATCTTTAGCGTCATCTCTTTCTACTAAAACTCTCTCTTCTTCCAATAAATTGAATAACCTTTTTATTATCCCGGAATAAACTATTACGAGATTAAGTAAGTATGGTGAAGTGGGAATCCCCTGAACCATTATTCCTTTGTAAGTTACAATTTTTACAAGTAATTTAACGAATTGATCTAAGACTAAAAGATAATTGAGATGATTTTTATTTATCAGTTCCCTGAACCATCTTACTTTTTTCCATGGAAAAAGAGAAGTAAAAAAAGAACTATCAGCTTTAATGGCTAATCCACTTTTATATTTAAGCTCTCTGTCTCCCTGGACTCTTTTAATCTCGTTATCAAAGATTTCTCTTAAAATTTCTTCGATGTGTTTTTGCTTGACGCTAGGAAATGCGCTTTTGAAATCCACTCTTAAAACAAAATTTGCTTTATCCAAGCAATGCAAATTTGCATTATTAACATAAGAACGCTTGGGCACAGAACCCATGAATCTTCTATTGAACGAATCAAACAAAGTAATTTTGTAAAGAAATCTTTTTAAAATAGCTCTTTGCAGTCTTTTAAGTTTTTTATGAGGCGCATATATTTTTCTAATAGAGCCATCTTTTTTCGTCTTTGGCGAATACTGATAATCTTTTAGATAAGATAAAGATTTAATTACATCTTTCTCGGACCAATCAATCAGATTTGCTAAGAGTCTAATACCATATTCCAAATCACTCATCAGTATTCACCTCCTTTATGTGAAATTGTAAAAGAAATTAAGTCATGGGGTTGCTTTGGCAACCCCATATACAATCCTTTCAGGCTGGAAAAAAAATATATCCTTCTTATGCTTAATGAGTCTTTTACCATCATGCTCGAACAGCATACGAGTACCGGATGAAAAACGAGCGGAGAAAATAGTATAACTGCGCTCGAACGACATGCGGAAACCGAATTGCGAACGAGCAGAATTCGTAGACGCACGGAAGGAAGGACCGGACCAGACACTGACAGTCAGATTCTGACTGCCCAGAAGTTGTAGAGTTTTCAACAATTTGTAGTTTGTTGAGGAGACCACAAACTCCTTAAGAGAGGATCGTATTTGACTTAATTAAACTGTAAAGATAAAAAAGATATTTGTCAAACAATACAACAAAAAAAGCTATCTGATAATAGCTCTTTTTGAATATATTAATAAATATTTGAAAACTATTTTTTCAAATATTTGTATAGCGCCAAGATAACCATTAAATATCCTAGCAATCTGATTATAATAAGAAAAATCTCTAAGTCTGCTCTAAGACCTAAAATTGCCTCTAAATGAGATAATCCAAATAAACCAAAGCCCAATCCAACATAAAGAGGAAATAAACTTTTATTTTTTCTATATCCTTTATATCCTAAAAATAGGATTATAATACAAAGGATTAAATTTATAATATAAATATGATCAAAATTAAATTCCATTCTTTTTATAATTTCTATTTATTAAATTACATCCCGACCTTTTTAATATTATAACAGAAAAAAATAAAATTAAAATAAGCAAACTAATCCACTGACTAATAAATAGACCAAAGTATTGAGGATCTGCTAAATAAGTATCAGTAACACGAGTAAAATCAAGTAAAAAACGAGAAATGCTATGCCAAATTAGAAAAATAATAAAAATTGTACCTGGTTTTTGAACTTTTTTTCTTAAAAACCATAAAACAAAAAACATAATTAATGCATTTATAGCTAAATACTCAGCAACCGGATAACGTAGAATCCCATCGGGCCATAATATTGCCCAAGGCAAATTAGTTATCGCTCCTTGATGGTCATTAATTAAAGAACAGCCAATTCTCCCAATAAATATTCCTAAAGGAATAATTAGCGCAAATATATCAGCTAATCGTAAAAAAGATATTTTAAGCTGTTTTTTTTGTTTTTTAAAATAAAGCCAACCAGCTATTAAAGCTCCGATTAATCCTCCATGAAAAGTTAATCCACCAGCATTAATTTTGAATATTTCTGAAAAATTAGAAAGATAATAATCAGGGAACTGTAAAACATATCCCAGACGAGAGCCTAAAATGATACCTATAAAAATATATATAAAAAGCCAAAAAACTATTTTTTGTTCTATTTTGTTCTTTCTTGCTTCTTTTAAAAACAACTCGTAACAAACAACAATAGCTAATCCAATAAAAAATCCCCAAGTATAAAGAGTAATTGGACCTAATTGTATGTGAGTGTAAGAGAAATAAGGCATATTATTTCTTCTTTGAATATTTAATTATTAAATCTTTAGCTTCTATTAAACTTTTTTTTAAAATTTTATCTTTACCTCTTATTAAAACCGTTGGGCCTGGAAATTCTTTTGGCTCAATTATAATATCCCCTTTTTGTTTTAATTCATTTATTTTATTATTTTCTTCCTTATTCCTACCAACAACAATCTTATTATTCTCCACCCAAAAATGTCTACCTAATTTTAAAAGCTGGATATCATTGCCATTAAAATCAGACCATTTATCAAAAACTTCTTTAAGATGTTCGCTAAAATTAGAATCAGTTAGAATGCATCCACCAGCTGGAGATGGATATTCTTTAATTTTCCACTTATTAGCCAAAAATATTTGTTTTTTTCTGCCTCTGCCAAATATATCTAAAAGTTTATTTCTTTTTATTAATCCCTCTTTTTCAGGAATAGTTGGCTCAAGTAATTTTGCTGATAAAGGACGTAATAAATATCCTTTAATCCCTGATTTTCTTTCAATTAAATCCATTGTTTGTTTATTCTGCGACATAGGTCTTTGTCCTAAAACTTCGCCTGTAGCAATAAAATTAAAATCACCTTTTTTAAGAAAATCTCCTGCCTTCTTTATCATCATTAAATGACAGTCAATGCAAGGATTCATTGTTTTACCATGTCCATAAAGCGGACTTTTAACCATCTTTAAATGTTCATCTGAAAAATCAATTATTTTTATCTTTATTTTTAACTTTTTTGCTGCTTTTTCAGCTGAATCACTATTAAAAAAATAACTGACAAAACTTATGCCAGTTACATCTATGCCCTGTTTTTGTAAAATCTTTATAGCTAAAATAGAATCAAGCCCGCCAGACAAAAGAGCCAAGCTCTTGGTTCTATCCTTGTTTGTATTCATTGTTTAAAATTATTCACTAATTAAATATACTTCATCTCCCTCACGCACTTGTTGATCAACTTTTACTCCAATAGCATCTCCTTTTTTAGCAATTTCTACGTTTTCGTGTTCTATTTGCATAGAATCAATATTTTGTTCAAAATCGCTTGTCGCTCCTTTAATGTGAACTTTATCTCCAGCTTTTAATTTTCCTTTTGTAATTTCAAGTACAGCCACACCTATATTAGTGAAGTAATGAGTTATTTTCCCTATTAATTTTTCTTCCATCTTATTATGTCACCCCCTTTCACGTAGCCCTACGGGGAATCGAACCCCGGTTACTAGCTTGAGAAGCTAATGTCCTAACCACTAGACGATAGGGCCAATACGTATAGTTTGCCACAAATATTTTTATTTGTCCATTTATTAAATCAGCAATTTATCAGCTTTTTCAGGTTCACTCATAATCTCTTTAATGATTTTTTCCATACGCATAGACCTTGAACCCTTAATTAAAATAATGTCGGCTTTCTGCATTTCCTGCTGAAGCGGCAATCCGGCATCTTCGGCTTTTGAAAATTCAAGAATTTTATCTTTACTAAAACCATTTTGTTTTGCTTCGTCAGCAATAAAACGAGCTCTACTTCCAACGGTAAAAATCAAATCTGCTATTTCTGCTGCTTTTTTCCCAACTGTCCGATGTCCTGATTCAGTTTTAACTCCTAACTCCATCATATCGCCTAAAACAGCTATCTTTCTAGCTTGATTCAAAGATTTTAAACCAAGTTCATTTAATATTTCTAAACTTGATTCAGTAGATAAGGGAGAGGCATTATAAGTATCATCGATAATCCATGTCTGTTTGATTCCTTTAATTAGATTTGTTCTGCCAGGTAAGGAATAATAATCTTTTAAGGCTTCCGAAATATCAACCAAATTAAGATTAAAAAATAATCCGACACTAGCAGCCACTGCTGCAGAAAAAACTTGATGCTTGCCTAAAACTCTAATTAAACGGACTGGCACAAAACTTCCTTGGTAATCAAGTTTAAAGTTGATTCCAAAATCTCCTTTTTCAATATCATCAACTCTTAATTCATAATTTTCAATTCTTAAATCAGCTCCTTCCCCAAAACCATAATAAGTGGTCTTAATTTTTTCAGATAAATCACTACCTACTTGTTTAACCAACGAATCATCATAATTTAGAACCGCTAATCCATCATCAGGCAAGGATTTGATTAATAGGGATTTTTCCTCAACCAATTTATTTATTCCTGAAAAAAATTCTAGATGACTAGGAAATTCACCAATGGCCGTGAAAACTCCTATTTTAACAGGAAGGAAACTCATTAAATATTTCATATCATCGGGCTTTGAAACTCCTAGTTCTAAAACTAAAATTTCTGGATAATTTCTTTGATAAATAATATTAATCAATGATTTCGAAAAGATTTTAAGCCAACCTAATAATCCGCCAAATGTTGTTTCGGGAGATACGTCAGAGCCCAAAACAGTCAAAGGCGCTCCTATTTCATTATTATAATTTTTAATATTGCGTCTTATATTAAATCTCTCATTCAATACGCTATAAATTGCCTCTTTAGCGCCTGTTTTTCCAACACTTCCAGTCACTCCAATAATAAGAGGCCTATATCGCCAGATTGTTATGATCGCTAATATTTTAAGAATGTATTGTAAGATATTACGCATTGTTTTATTGTGGTGGTATTTCTAAATAATTAAATAAATACTTGCTTATTTCTTTAAAAATAGGACCACAACTACTTGCTGCAAACCTAAGTCCATGTGGTTTATCTAATTTTATTAACATAACAAATTCAGGATCGAAAGCAGGAGCAAAACCTACAAAACTATGAACAACGTCTTCGATATATCCCCCTTTTTCAAAATCAGGGATTTGAGCAGTTCCTGTTTTAGTGGCAATATTATAATTATCTATCCTAGCTAATCTACCAGATCCATTTTCAGTAACATTAACCATCATTTTAACTAACTCTTTAGCTGATTCGGGAGATATAACATCTCCTCGTATTTCTGGTTCTGTATTTTCTTCAGCCCCATCAGGATGGATTATTTTATCAACAACAAAAGGGCGCATTATTTTTCCTTCATTGGCAATTGTGCCAATAGCCGCAATTAATTCTATCGGTGTGATAGCAATTCCCTGTCCAAAAGAAATAGTCGCTAAATCAATATCATATCTTGTAAAAGCGTTTGAAATATTTCCATTAACTTCTCCTGTTAAATCTATCCCTGTTAATTTATTAAGATTAAATCTTTGAATGTAATCCTGAAAAGATTCTCTGCCAACTTGTTCTTGAACAAAATATGCTCCTGTATTCAACGACTTTTCAAGAACTTGAGTCATTGTCTGAGTGCCATATGTTTTACCATCAACATTACCAATAATACTACCTCCCACATTAATTCTTCCCTTATCTTCATAAACAGTCTTAGGATTAACTTTTCCAGTATCAAGTCCCATAGCCATAGTAATTGGTTTAAAAACAGAACCAGGCTCATAAAGTTCTTGAATTGAGGGATTTAAAAAGGACCTAATATCTTCTACTTTACTATATTCATTAGGATTAAATGAAGGCAGATTAGCTATTGCCAGAATAGCTCCTGTTTTTGGCTGCATTATAATAATATTTCCGCTTTCTGCATCATATTTTTCAATCGCTTGGGATAATTCCTTTTCAACTTTGAATTGAATATTCTGATCAATAGTTAAAATGAGTTTTGAACCATTTTCGGCTGGTTCAGAGTTATGACTTAAAAAAGGAATTCGATAACCAGATGTATCTTTCTCTCCCTCTAAAAGACCTTTCTTACCTTTTAGTTCATTTTCATAATAACCTTCTAATCCATATTGACCAATATTACCTTGTTCAATTATGCCAACAAAACCTATGAGATGACTAGCTAGCTCATTATTCGGATAATAACGCCATTCCTTTAAAGAGGTTTCTAATCCATCAATATTTAAATCTTTAATTTTATTAACCGTTTCAAAATCAGATTTTTTAGTCAATGGTTCATAGGGATCATCTTCTTTATTCATCCTTTGCAAGATAAGCTCTTTATCTAAATTAAGCAATAAAGATAATTCATTCGCTAATTTTTCTCTATCTTCAATAGATAACTTTTGAATTTTTTTGGGAACTATATAAATTTCTTCAAAATCTTTATTTATCGCCAATGGGCAATAAGCATCTTCGTTACTACGCCTACTGACTGACAAATCTTGCATAAAAATCTCTCCCCGATGAGGATAAAGCGTTTTATAAAATCCATGCTGTCCTTCAGCTATCTTAATATAATTATCGTACTGCAAAATCTGGAGAGAAAACAAGCGGGCTAAAACCCCGCTTCCTATTACAAAAACAATAATTATCAGAAAAAGGATACGCCATTTTTTCATAATACTTTACCGGTTAATAGCAACTGCTTTTTCTCCATCTAAATAAACTATATTATCCGTTTCAATCATTCCAAATGATTGAACAATTTCATCTAGATTAATTGGTGATTTTAGTTGCGCAATTTCCATTTCCAAACTCTCATTTTTTTCTTTAAGCTCATCAAAATGTCTTGTGCTATTTCTGATTTGATAACTAGAACTGACTAAATTATTAGCTTGAACTAAATTTAAAAAAACTAAACAAAAAATTATTAAAACAAATGAGGCGTTCAATAAAATTAAACCGCGATGATGACCTGACTTATTAAATTTTTTAGATTTAGTATAAGGACTCATATTTTTTTAATTACTCTTAATTTAGCGCTACGGCTTCTTGGATTTAAAATTGTTTCATCCTCATTAGGAACAATCGGTTTTTTTGTTAAAATTTCTAAATTTCCTTTTTTGAATTCATCTCTGAAAAAATGCTTAACAATTTTGTCTTCTAAAGAATGAAAAGAAATAACTACTAATCTTCCTTGGGGTTCTAAAAGAGATACGGCTTGAGGCAAAACTTTTTCTAAATTATTTAATTCATCATTAACGGCTATGCGGATTGCCTGGAATATTTTTGTCGCAAAATGGATTTTTCCATATCTATGTTTTTTTGGTATGGCTTGTTCAATAATGTCTACTAATTCTTTAGTTGTTCTAATCTGATGATTACTTCTTTGCTCACAGATTACTCTAGCAATTCGGCCGGGGAATCTTTCCTGTCCATATTCTTTAAAAATTCTGAATAATTCTTGTTCAGGCCATTCATTTATTATTTTCTCTGCAGTTAATTCTGATTCTGAATTAAGTCGCATATCTAATAAATCTTCTCCTTTGAATGAAAAACCACGATTACTTTTATCAAAGTGCCAAGAGGATAATCCTAGATCAAGCAGAATTCCGTTAATATTATTAAATTTATTATCTCTAACTATTTCTTCCAAATCAGCGAAATTTCCTTTTGCCAAAATAAATCTTTTATTTTCAATACGTTCTTTAATCAAAGTAATTATTTCTTCGTCTTGTTCAATTCCTAGAACTTTTCCATTTGGCTTAGTTTTTTCCAATATATCTAAAGTATGTCCTCCAAAACCAACTGTGCAATCAATGAAATTTTCTCCCATTTGAGGATTAAGATATTCTAGAACTTCTTTTATAAGAACTGGTTTATGCATATTACAACCCTAATTCACCTAGCTTAGAAGCTAAATCACCAACTTCTTTTTCAGCTCGTTGCTTATAACTTTCCCATTTCTCTTCAGACCAAACTTCTAAACGATTATATAGACCAATAACTACTGCTTTCTTTTTCAAAGAAGCATATTCCTTTAAATAATCTGGGATAAGGATTCTTCCTAATCTATCAAATTTTACAGCCATTGCTCCAGCTAACATTATTCTAGCAAAACTTCGCGCTTCGGTCTGACTAGCTGGTAATTTGCCTAATTTATTAGCCATGCTTTCCCATTCCTTAGAAGAATAAATGACTAAACAATTATCAATACCGCGAGTAATCACAGCCCCTTGAACAAAAGAACGCCTAAATTTAACTGGAATGGCCAATCTTTTTTTAGTATCAATTATATGTTTGTATTCTCCTATAAGCATAATAGTTTATCCACAGTTTTGTATGTTTATCCCCACATTTATCCACAACTCTCTACTTATGTTCTATTATATTCCACCAAGTATTCCCTGTCAAACACTAATAACCATTAAATTTAAAAATAAAAAAGGGCTTATTAAAGCCATTTTAACAAAATAGTTATATTTTTTGTCCACAAATTATCCCCAAAACAACAAAAATATTGATATTGCCACAATAATAACTTGAGGTATTGATCCTTTTAAGAAAGAAACTCTTTTATAGTAATGAATCTTATAATGAAACAATGATAATGGACGAAAAAGCCTAATTTTAAAGTTTTTATAAAAAAACTCTATAAAATCAGGTAAAAGAGCTCCAATTATTCCAGATATAATTATGATTTTTAAGGGCCAAGAAATAATTAAGACAATAATAGCTCCGATAATAAAATCAATAAATATTTTTACTAACTGACTAAACTTGCTTATCTTTATATCGTCCAAATATTCCCAATGAGGTAAAGCATCAAGTAAATAATGACTAATCAGCCCCAAACAAAAAGCCACCCAAACATTAGGAGAATGAGTGCCGATAGCTGCGCCAGCTAACAGATGAGGAGTAATAACCATTAAATTTTTAATTTATTAATCAATTTTTCATGTGGTTTTTCTAGAACATCTCGAATAAATCTATCAAACATATCGTGTCTGTACTTGAAATCTTTAGTAGATAAAACAACATAATCAACTTCCTTCCCTATTTCTGCTTCCAGATCTTTAAGAAAATTAGAAAGTTTTTTTTGTTTAATGCTATCGCCAACCACCAGAAGATCAACTCTGGCATTATCAGCATCAATAAAAATGCCAGAAAGAATAGCTAAATTTATTTTTCCTAAATCTTTTAATCTCCTTAGTATTTTCTTTTTTGAAGCAGGACTTGATTTTAAAACTAAAGTTCTTAATTCGTTATAAAAATCAAAATCTTGATTAACAGAATAATTTTTCTTTTTTTTCTTTATCCTACCGTTAATAAAGTTAATGCTTTCTAATTTATTTATTTGACGTCTACAAATAGACAAATCGCTTTTAATTTTCTTTGCTATTTCTGATAATTCAAAAGCGCTATTAGGATTACGCAAAAAAAGTTTAAGTAACCTAACCTTAACTAGTGAATCAAAAAGTTGTTCTAAAATTTCTTTTGACATTTATTTTAGTTCAACAATCGCCCCAGCTTCTTCTAATTTTTTCTTCATTTCTTCAGCTTCTTCTTTTTTAACATTTTCTTTGATTTGCTTAGGTGCTGCATCAACTAAATCTTTAGCGTCTTTAAGCCCTAACCCTGTAATTTCTTTAACAACTTTTATAACAGCTATTTTCTGTTCTCCAGCATTTTTAAGTTCAATATTAAAAACGCTTTTTTCTTCGGCTGCGCCAGCTTCTGCAGGTCCCCCAGCAACTGGTGCTACGGCTACAGGCATAGAACTAACACCAAATTTTTCTTCTAAAAGCTTAACTAATTCGGCTAAATCTAAAACAGTCATTTTTTCAATTTGCTCGACTATATCTTTAAATTTAGAAGGAATCTTAACTTCTTCTTTCTTATCTTCTTTTTTATCTTTTTTTTCTTCTGTCATAGTTTTATTTTAAAGCATAAAACTCAAAACATCAATACTTTAAGCTTTATGCTTCTAATTTTAAATTTTTTAATAAATTAATTAATTTTAATAAATTTCCATTGAAAACATTAGTTAGATTTGAGATAGGAGACATCATACTACTAATCGCCTTGCTTAATAATTCTTGTCTTGAAGGTAATTTAGCCAAGCTCTCTATAGCTGTTTGCTCTAAATACTCTCCTTGGACAAAACCTGACAATATCTTTACCTCTTCATTCTCTTTTGAGAAGTCGTATAGAATTTTAGCGGGTAGAACTTCATCGTTATACCCAAAGACTAAAGCTATTTGCCCTGGTAAATTTTTTACTTTTAATCCTTTTAAATTTGCTTTTTCTAGAGATAAATCAACCAATGTCTTTTTATATGCCTGACATTCTATTTCTTGTTCTCTTAATTTACTACGTAATTCTTGAAAATCATTAACTTTTAATCCTGTATAATCAAAAAAAACAACTGCTTTCTGTCTGGACAATTTATCAATTAAACTAGTTGTAATTTCTTTTTTTTGTTCTTTTGTAATCATAAAACAAAAATCTATGGATAACCATAGATAAAAAAGGCATTCGCCTCAATAGGATTTACATTTATTAACACCTATTATCTATGGCTTCTATTTAATTAACTCAATCTTATTATATATCAATAAGCTTGTCAATGCATTCACTTGTCATTCTGAGGCGTAGCCGAAGAATCCCTTAAAGATGAACACGGTGAAGGGATTTCTCCTTTCGCTTCGCTTCAGTCGAAATGACAATGCCCTTGGTGTCATTCCCAACTTGATTGGGAATCCAGATTAATTTATTTACTGGATTCCCGCTTTCGCGGGAATGACACCAAAATAAAAAAATTCTTGATTTCTTAAAGACACAACCTACTTTAAATATTTAGCCATATTTGCCTGATGCTCTTCAAATGTTCTACTAAAAACTGTTTTGCCGTCTGGTTCTGATAAAAAGAAATAATAATCTGTTTGTTTAGGATAAATAGTAGCTTGAATAGCTAAAATTCCTGGATTACAAATAGGTCCCGGCGGCAGCCCTATATTTTTATAAGTATTATATGGTGAATCAATTTTAGTATCTTCAATAGAATAAATCCACTTATCTTCTCCTAAAGCATAAGCAATCGTAGCACATGATTGTAATGGATAATTAATATTTAATCTATTCCAAAAAACTCCTGAAACAATACGACTATCTTCATATAAAGGAACTTCTCTTTCAATAATACTTGCCATAATAATTATTTCTTCAATTGTCTTCTTTTGTCTTTCTATTTCATTTTTTAAACTATCACTTAACTTATTATTAAAATTCTCTTCTATTATATTAAGGATATCATCTAAATCCATTTTTTTATTAAACTCATAAGTATCGGGAAATAGATATCCTTCTAAATCAGATTGAATTGATAATTCACCTGCTTCAATTAAGCCAGCTTCAGCTAAACGAGCGTCAATCTGCCTTATATTAAATCCTTCGGGAATAGTTATTTTTATTTCCCTTGGAATTACATCTCCTTTAAATATTTTATCAGCTATTTGAATAATATTTAAATTAGAATTAAAAGAATATTCTCCTGCTTGTAAATGACCTGCTAATCCTTTGTAGAAAACATAAGAAGTAAACCAAATGCTGTTTTGTATAATCCCATCTTTTTCTAAATTAGCTGAAATTACTTTTAAACCATCTCCTTTTTCTACAATAAAGATTTTTTCAATATTTTGATCATTCAAAGGAGCGCTCATTTGATACTTGATAAAATAATAAGTGCTTAGGAAAATAATACAAACAACTAAAAAAAACGAAGTTAAAACAATAATAAAACGTTTTTTGTTATTTATTTTAATCTTTTTTTTATTTTTCTTTTTCATTTATTATTTACCTAATCTTCTTTCCCTTCTTTGAAATTCCTTTATGGCTTTAATAAACTCATTTCTTCCAAAATCAGGATAAAATCCTTTAGGAAAATATAATTGTGAATTAGTAGTATGCCACATCATAAATCCAGCGCTATTATGAGGATCGTCATGACTTCCTGTTCTGATTAATAAATCAACAGGCGGTAAATCATGAGTCCAAAGATGTTTTTTTAATAACTCTGAAGTTATTTTTAAATTTTTATTAACTCTTGCTTCTTTAGTAACACCTTTAATAGCTTCAAGCATTTCATGAACTCCACTATAGGCAATAAAAAAATTAAGTTTACGCTGATGATGATTTTTAGTTTTTTCAATTAATTCTTTAGCCGCTTTAATACCTGTTTTAGGCAAAATCTCTTGCCAACGACCAATGACACTTACTTTTACTTCATTTTTATAAATATCCTTGTTTTTGGCTAACTTCTTAAAATATCTTTCGTAAATCCTAAAAAGATTATTAATTTCTATTTTAGCTCTCTCAGTTAAATTGCTATATGAACCTCCCCACCAGGACAAACATTTTAATCCCAAATCAAAAGCTGTTTGAACTTGTTCTTCAGTTTTTTTTGCTCCTGCTAAATGTCCACGCCAAGGAGCTAATCCTTTATTTTTTGCCCAACGACGATTACCATCAGGAACAATCGCTACATGATTTGGAAGATTCTCTCTATTTTTTTCGATTATCATAATTAATTTTATCAAAAATTAAACTAGGAAGATAAATAATATTCCCGGCGCTATTTTATTTTATCAAAATAGATGAAATAAGACAATATGTAAAGCGTAAAAAAGTACAAAGACTTGACTTCTTAATCATAGTCATATATAATACAGGCATACGTAAGTTTTATAAGTTTTCTCTTTCCTTATGCGTAAGTGTAAGTCAAAAAGCAAAAACTCTAAAGAAGTCGACTTACGCTTAACAATATAAAGAAAGAAAATATGGCTAAGAAATTATATGTTGGTGGTTTATCTTATGATACCACCGAAGATTCCTTAAAAGAAGCTTTTGCCAAGGCTGGAGCAGTTGAGTCAGCAATTATTATTACTGACAAAATGTCTGGTCGTTCAAAAGGATTTGGCTTTGTAGAGTTCTCTTCTGATGAAGATGCTCAAAAAGCCATTGAGATGTGGAATGGCAAAGAATTTGAAGGAAGAAGTCTTACCGTTAATGAAGCTCGTCCAATGGAAGAGCGTCCACGAAGAGATTTCAATCGAGGCGGTGGCGGTGGCGGTGGAAACAATAATCGTTGGTAGTCACCTCTCAAATAAAAACAACCCTGATTTATCAGGGTTGTTTTTATTTTAATAATAATTATAAAGATTTTAATTTCCCTTTTGCTTCTTTTATTAACTTATATCCTTTTCTTTTAAGAATTTTATTGAATTCTCTGTTTATTCTTTTGAAACAAACTGGTCCTTCTTTTTCAAAAGTTGTAGCTATTTGAACGGCATCTGCTCCAGCAAGTAAAAATTCAAAAGCATCTAATCCTGATTTTATCCCGCCCACTCCGATAATAGATACTTTATTTCTTAAAAGTTCGTAAAAAGCTCTAACATTCCCCAAGGCTATTGGTTTTATATAATCTCCACAAAGGCCTCCAAATCCTTTTTTAGGTTTTATTATTGATGTTTCTGTTTTAGGATTAATGACTAAAGTATTTCCTATTGAATTTATGCAAGTAATAAAAGAGATCTTATATTTCTTTATTAATTCCGCTATTTGTTTTTGATGAACAAAATCAAAATAAGGTGGAAGTTTTAGACCAATTGGTTTTTTGCCTAGATTAGAAATCTTTTTCAGAATTTTTTCTACTTGTTTAAAATCATATCCAATTTGCGGTTTTCCTTCTATATTAGGACAAGATAAATTTATTTCTATTAAATCAACTTTGCTTTTTTGAAAAGCTGAAGTTATCTTTATGTAATCTTTATCACAAAAGCCAGCTACGCTAGCAATTATTGGTTTATTATACTTTTTTAAATTAGAGGCAAATTCTATGTATTTTTGATAACCCAAATTAGGCAAGCCCATGCTTTGGATAGAACCTAATGGAAGTCGCTTATATCTCGGTTCCAAATTCCCTTCTCTTGATTCAATTGTGCAGGACTTCATCATAATTGCAGATGAATCTGATTTAGCAATAATTTCTAATTCTTCAAATGTTGAATTATTCGGACCAGAAGCGTTAAAAATATATGAATCTAATTTTATATTAGCTATTTTAGTTTTAAACATTAACTTGATTTATAAAATTCATTATTCTTTGTTTCTTTTCTTTTTCTTGTTTTGCCTTAAAGTAAATTTCTAAAAATACAATTTTTTGTTCAGTCGGGAAATAAGCATAAATAATGCGAATACCACTTTTCGCTCCACGACCCTTTAAGCTTTTGCATTGAAATTTTTTGACTTTAAAAAATTGCAATTCTACAGTATTGCCAACTCCTTGAATTTTAAAAATGCTTCTACTGTCAATATTTTTTATATGAAATAATTCAATCCGATATCTTTTATTAACTTCTAGATCATCATGTAAAGAAGAAAACTTCTTTAAAAGTTTTTTAAAATCACGTAAAAATTCTTTTGTTTTTTCATAATTCATCATCATACTGTCTTACAGAAAACTCATCTGTTCGAGAGAAAACAGCTTCATAATTAATTGATTGTAAATTATCAGTACCAATCCATGGAACATCTTTATGAGAGTATTCTTTTATTTTAGTTGCATTAAAATCTTTAAATCGTTCAATTTCCCAATCAATAAGATCTTTTTCGCGAGCTGAGAAATTTGATAAATCTGCTTTTCTAAGTGGAAGATACTTTTTTTGATCATGTTGAAAATATTTTTTTACAACAGGTACTAAATCTCCATTTTTTTCCATCTCTTTTACTATTTCTGGAAATGCAACAGGTGTTGGTCCAAAGTGATTTTTTATATACTTTGCGCCCATTATTTGTTCTTCAAATTTTTCGTAAAAATCAAAATCAATAAAATACATTAATTTGCATACAACTGCCTCACCAATATTTGGTCTGGCACCAATACATTCTAATATATATAAAAGCACTTCTTTAAACTTTTTAACTTTTTCTTGTGGAACAGAAATTCGCATTTCTTGCTTTTGTTTTTTTAACTTTACTTGTTTTACTTTCTTTTCAAGCTTTATTTTTGGCGATAAATTTTCCTTTTCAACTAAAAAATCTTCCAAAGATAAACCAAAAAATCGTGCTAACTTTTGCGCTTCTTCTACAAGCATTTTACGCTCACCTTTTTCAATCTGCGCATAAGTTGGACGCGATAAACCAATTTTTTTTGCTAAAAATTCTTGACTTATATTATGTTTTTGACGAAGTTTTTTTAAAAATGTAGTCATATTTTTAAATAAAATTATTGTTTATATTTTTCAGTGTAGCAAATGTAAAAAATCCTGTCAAGTAAAATGTTGAGTATTTTTACAAATTATTTTTACATGGCAGGACTTACTGAACAAAGTCAGAACCTATTTTCAACAAAATTCAAACAGTGAATAAACTTAAAAATTCATGGACTTTAGATATTGTTTTATTCTTATTCTATCCTCATTTACTTTATTCCCCTTAAAATATATCTCAATAAATTCAATCTTCTTTTTCTCTTCAATATACGCGTAAATAATTCTCAAATCTTTTTTCTTTAAATTTTTACAAAAAAATCTGGCCTTAATAATATAGACAAAGCCAGTTTTTGTAATAACGTTAAAATGTTTACCTATTCCCAAAGGCGCTTCATTTAAAACTTTTTTAAATTCTTTCAAATCACTATCCAATGATTTAAATTTCTTGAATAATTTTTTGAAATCTTTTTGAAACCATATAGCATTCTTAAAGTTCATCATCGTAATTTCTAATCGAATGATCGTCATCGCGGTAAAAAACAGTTTCATAGCTAATTTCTTCACCCATTTTATGAACTCTCCAAGGAGTATCTGAATGAGAATATTCACTTAATTCCTTGGCATTTTTCCATGATAGACGATTTAAGACATCATCAATGTGTTGAATTTCTTGAGCTGATAAAATTTTCAAATCGGCCGGTCTTCTCGGTAAATATTTTTTCTGTTCATATTGAAAATGTTTGCTTTTAACTTTTTCTATTTCACCTTTTTTCATCATCTGATCAGCTATTTTTTTAAATTCAATTGGCGTTGGGCCAAAATGATTTTTAATATATTTAGCACCTATAAGTTGCTCTTCAAATTTCTCATAATAATCAAAATCTATAAAATATAGTAACTTGTAAATAGCAGTCTCTCCAATATTAGGTCGTGCTCCGACTTTTTCTAAAATATATAGCAATACCTCTTTAAATTTTTCTACATTTGATTGAGCCATAATAATTCTAATTTCCGGTCCAGTCACTTTTTTTATTTTCTTTTTTTGTTCAATAATTACTTTATATTGTAACGCTTTGCCAGCAAGAAAATCTTCAAATGAAATACTGAAAATCGCCGCAAGTTTTTTTGCTTCAGTTATAGTAAGTTCACGCCCACCTTGTTCAATTTGCACATAGGTTGGCCGAGACATTTTGAGTTCTCTTGCCATATATCCCTGTGAAAAATTATTTTTTTCACGTAACATTTTAATTTTTCTAAATAAATCATTAACCATATATACTGATTATATATTATGTAAAGAATCCTTGTCAAGTGGATAAGTAAGAATTATTAACATTAAAAAATCTACAACAAAAACAACCACTAAACAGCGGTTATCTTGTCTGGCAGGACTTACTGAACAAAGTCAGAACCTATTTTCAGCAAAATCCAGATGATGAATTGTAATTATGTCCCGCAATGCTGCGGGACTGGCCAAAACCAGTAAAGAAATTCTTATTATTAAAATTGAGCGGGGGTGAAATTAATTATTAAAGGATTTAATTTTTTACTGGTTTTGGCGTATCCGCCGTAGGCGGATTAATAGAAAAAGATAAGTTTAATCTAACTGTTGAATCCCCTCAATACAATAAGCGAGTAATAGCGAGATTCCGTTATTTTGTACACCAAATTTTCTCTTTTCATTTACTGCATCTACTAAATTTTGGAAAAAATCTATTATAATCTTTTTATCTTCACTTGTATACAAACTAATATCAATATCATTTCCAAATTGCGATTTTAGCCAATTAAAGATTATTCCATCTACTATGTGTTTTTTGGTTTCAGATATATCTAATACTTTACCATTATCTAATAAGGAATTAAGTTGAAAAGATAGAAAGGTAAAACGAATAAATGGTTTCATAATTATTACTTATTTCTTAATTAAGTTTTCGACCTTTATAAATTTATTTTTTTCCTGATTTAACTATAAGATAGTTAACGAAAGCCGAAGAAGAAACTAACATAAATTTCGCATCTTCAAAATCAAGATTTGATTCATCAAGTAGTGCATGTCGTATTCCATCTGAATCACTTGTATATCCATATAGTTTAATAAAAGAATCCTTTAAAGCGGGATGTAATTCTGTTTCCTCCTCTATTTTTTTTAAAGCATTTTTCAATTTGGCCTTTGGCTGACCTGAAATAATCTTTGATAAAGCTTCTATCGCGCTAATTGACTCCTTAATTGAATTTCTATAATCCGGAGATTTTTTATCTGACAATTTAGTGAGAGCTGTTTTTAAATGCGTTCTTACTCCCTTAAATCTATCTGGAATATTTAAAGCCTCTTCTATCTCAGATATTTCTTCCTCCGAAGTAATTTTTGTTAAACTTCCATTAATAAAACGATATCCTGATAATTCTCCTTCTAAGACAAAGTTGCATCTCGTTCTAAATGTTTCATTGATTCTTTTATCCGGATAATTCTGTGAAATAAATTCTATAAAATCATAAACTTCGTGCCATTCATATTTATTAAAAAAATAATCTCTAATTTTTGAATAGGAATTCGGAAAATAATTATCAAGTGTATCTAAGGGCTCTTTAAAAAAGCCCAACCATAATTTTTTTAACAAAATCAAAAGATTTAAATCTTCATTATATACACTACCAGAAAGATGATGCGTTTTAATAGTATCCCAATAAAATATCTGCATGACATTCCATAAACCAATTTTTAAGTCATCATCAATTGAATCAATTTGTATAATATTTTTAATAGGTTTTAATCCTATTCTTTGAGAAAACAACATAAAGGTTAAAGTTAATAAAATTAATTATAATTTCTAATTAGATTTCTTTTTGTAAGTTCGGTTTTTTAAGTTATCCACATTGACATCATTTTCGCTTTTCTTTCGCTTATGGTATAATTCTAACATATAGATAAATTAGGTCAAATATTTAATTGTGGATAAACAATATGCTAACTAAAAGACAAAAACAAATATTGGACTACATTAAAGAATTCATTGAAGAAAATGATTACGCGCCAACTATCGAAGAGACGAAAAATCATTTTCACCTTTCTTCTTTAGCGACCGTTCATAAACATATAGAGAATCTAAGAAGTAAAGGATATCTCAGAAAAATAGAAAATCAGCCAAGATCTATTCAATTAAATAACAAAAAGAAATTATCAGATTTAATTCAAATCCCATTACTCGGCACTATTGCTGCTGGCGCACCAATTGAGGCAATTCAAGAAAAAGAATTTATTGCGGTGCCAAAATCGAAGCTACCTAAAAATGGAGATATTTTTGCTCTACGCATTATTGGAAACAGTATGATAGATGAGAATATAAATGACGGAGACATGGTTTTAGTTAAACAACAATCCACGGCAAAGAATGGTCAAAAAGTAGTAGCTCTAATAGACAATCACGAAGCAACTCTTAAGAAATTTTATCGAGAACAAGGACGAATTCGCCTCCAGCCGGCAAACAACAAAATAGAACCAATTATAATAGACAAAGGCGTTCCCTTATCTATTCAAGGAATTGTTATAGATATTATTAAAAATAGAAAACTAGAATCTAAAACTAAGCCAATTATTAAAGAAGAAAATCAAAAGGAATTACTATTTAAAAAAAATATTAAAGTTGCTCGCAGGTATAATAAAAACGCTGAAGCGATTTTATTTCATGGAGATCGTCTTAAGTTAATGAAATCTATACCTGATAAATCAGTAAAACTTATGGTCACTTCTCCTCCATATAATATCGGAAAGGAATACGAAAAAGTAAAAGATTTAGATATATACTTAAACGAACAAAAAGAAACTATTAAAGAAGGAGTAAGAATATTAAAGGACGACGGAAGTATATGTTGGCAAGTTGGGAATCACATCAGCAAAGATAGAGAAATCTTTCCTTTAGACGCATTGATTTATAAAATTGGGAAAGATTTAGGATTGAAACTAAGAAATAGAATTATTTGGCACTTTGGACACGGTTTACATTGCACAAAGAGATTTTCCGGCAGACACGAAACTATCTTATGGTTCACCAAAAATGATAACTATACTTTTAATCTTGATCCAATTCGCGTTCCTCAAAAATATCCAGGGAAAAGAAATTTCAAGAAAAATGAAAAATACGGAACGTTATCTTGTAATCCACTTGGTAAAAATCCATCTGACATATGGGAGATTCCAAATGTAAAACATAATCATCCTGAAAAAACAGGACATCCTTGTCAATTCCCTATCGAGCTTATAGAAAGACTTGTTCTTTCTATGACCAATGAAAAAGATATAATATTTGATCCTTATATGGGAGTTGGTAGCGCACTATGTGCTGCAATCCTCCATAACAGAAAAGGATATGGAGCGGACATTATGAAAAAATACATTAAAATTGCAGAAAAAAGAATCAGAGCAACTGCAAGTGGGACATTAAAAAGGCGCCCAATGGGCAAGCCTATTTATCAACCAACTAATAAAACTAAAGCAGCAGAAATGCCAAATGAATTTTTAAAAATACAAAATAATTTATTTGGGGCCAGGGCGTGAACCTTTATATTTTCTTAAACGAATTGATTTACGCGTTTCTTTTTTATTAGTCTTAAATGAATCTTGTAATTTTTTAGCTTTAGTGCTTTCGCTCTTAGTTAAACCAATCCCTATAATATAAACTGGAATATCAATATTACTCTCTCCTCTATTCTCAAAATCAACAAGTAATTGATTAAAAGAAGAAACGCCTGTAGACATTTGTTTTGCTAATTCACTGCTAGGAACAACTTCTATCCCACATTCAATATACTTAAGCTTATTAAAGATAATCATTTTGGAAAAAATATCATAACCCATAAAAGCATATTTTCCAAACTGTATCTCTAATCCTACTTTGTTCTTTATACCATCCATTTCTCGAAATCTATTTTTTCCAAAAGCATGACGTGGTTCTTTGAATTTTTTCTTTTTTCCTTCCGCTTTTTCTGTCCAGCCCTTATTATGTAATCTAAGCTTAAGATTGTCATTCATATCAAGAGGAGAAAATAAAAGCCTTCCTTTCATAGTTTTTTCCCGACTCTCTTTCGTCAAACAACTAACAGCATCAAGTTTTTTAATAGCATTCAAAATATCCCTCAGTTCCTTTGGATGGTTTTTCTTAATAAACGCCTCCCCTTTCTTAAATGAATAAGTATTTGTAATTTTCATAATAGTTACTAAGATTGTAATCTAATACGATCCTTTTATCAAGTCAATATTAAAAAACCTCCGAATAATTTGCAAAGCAAATTGCGCCAAAATCAGTAAAAAATTAAATCCTTTAATAATTAATTTCACCCCCGCCCAATTTTAATAATAAGAATTTTTTACTAATTTTAGCCAGTCCCGCAATACTGCGGGACACAACTACAATTCATCATCTGGATTTTCTTGAAAATAAGTTCTGACTTTGTTCAGTAAGTCCTGCCAGATAAAATAACCGCTGTTTGGCGGTTATTTCTGTTGGCAGAGACGGCTGGACGATGTTAGAACCTGTTTCAGAAAGATAATAAGTAAAAGACCCCGTTTTATCTTAATGATTCAACGAGGTCTATTATTATTCATTCTAAACCAAAAAATTGCCTTTATGCTTCCTTAAGGATCCCTATAATGGAATCTTTAAGGAAATCAACAAATTCTGGTTTATACTTCATGGACGATTTAACAACAGGACGTAAGTCCATATGGAAAACCGTAGGGTCTGTTTCGAGGCTTTGAGCAATATAGTCCTTGATTCCCGATTGTAGAATCCCCATCATCTTTTTGCCAAAATGGGCATTCTCTTTTAAAAACAACCGACCGTCAGTCATACCGCAAATAATAGAATCGTGAAAATAGCTAGTAGTTTCAATGGCCTTGTAAATTTCCTGGGCCAATTCTTCATCAGACTTACCATCAGGAGAAATTAACAAAGCAATAATGTCACTGCTATAAGGATCGGCTGGATAGCTTCCGCACGCCATACCGAAGCCTAACACCCAATTCTTTTCACCAATCTGAATTAAAATAACAGATTCATATCCCATATAACCAGTCCGACTCCGATGATGGTCAGAATCATCAGCTATCTCCGATATAGCCCTGTTTGATAATGTTATCTGCTCACCTCTAAATTCCTTTTCGATCTTTTCACAAACCCCTTGAAATAACTCCCTTACTGATAAACTTGTATCTTCTGACATAATCCATCCCTCCTTTCAAAAAATATTCTTATGTTAATGATACTTAAAATAATTTCCCCCAGAACTTAAAAAAGAATAGCACTCATTTACTATTCTGTCAAATAAAAATACATGGGAATGTATAAGAATATATAGTGTAATATATTAGCAGGACTTACTGAACAAAGTCAGAACCCATTTTCAGCAAAACCCAGATGATGAATTGTAATTTGAGCCGCCGATTTCCGCCTATGGCGGAATGCAAAACAGAAAAAATTTCCTATTTATTTATATTGCGCGCCAATTTTAAATTCAATTAAAAAGGAAAGAAAATTTTTCTGTTTTGGATTTCTGCTTTGCAGAATTGTCGGCGGTTTGTGTCCGCCTTCGGCGGACTGGCAGGCAGGCAAGAATTCCTTCCCCCAGACCCCCTTCCTTTTTGCCCGCCTGCTTTGGGTTTCGCCCTGAGATTTTTGGCGGGAAACTATATTAGTCATCCTTGCCCCGCACCACCCATGCGTGGATGACAATAGGGAACTCCCATTTACTAAATCATTAAAATTCTGTATTATAATAATATAGATAATTACTAAATGATAAAATACTATCTATATTATACTATATATAATATCATATCACAATGTCAAAAACAATTCCAACTGTATCTAAAAATATAAGGAAACTTAGAAAAGCAAAAGGTTTATCACAGGATAAACTTTCAAGATTAGCTGATGTCTCTCATGCTACTATTATTAAAATTGAATCGGGTGGAATACAAAGTCCGACTATTGGTACTGTTCAAAAAATTGCTAAAGCCTTAGATGTTGGCATTGATGAATTAATAAAATAAAAAATATAGAAGATTTAAAATAATGCCTGATAGAAAAGAAGAAAATGAGATTTTTATAAATAAATTTGATTTTAAAAAATATGGTTTTTTTGACGTGACGCCGTTTATTGATTGTCATATTGGATTTAGTGCAAAAAGAAAACTTGATGGTCGTCAAGATGATTATGTTACGCTATTATCAATTTACATTCCTGACAGGATATTTAACGATACAAAAATTACAAAAAAACCTTTATTTATTTATGCTTCTTATGGCAGAAAAGTTGAAAATGGAGTAAAAATGAGGGAAAATTCTAAATATACTGATCCGACTGATTGTGAATTTCCAAATAAGTATTTTTATGATATCAAAACTAAAAATTTATACAAAGACAATACAATAATCTCTGCCGATGAACTTATTAATAAAGTTTATAATAAGCATATAAAATCTACAAAACTCATAAGAGGTTTTTGGATTAGAACAAAGATAAAATTTTGTCGAATTTTAATGAAATCAATTTTTGAATTTATGTCAAAAATTTTTCAATGGTTATTATATATTATTTCAGGTGATAGCTATTCTTATAACCCTTTGTCTAAAGAAGGAAAACTTAATAATAGAATAGTTAAAGACAATAAACCTGATGAATATAAAACTAATCCTGAACCAAAGCCAGAGATAAAAAAAGGTGAAAAAGTTAGTTTTTTAGGATATAAAGCCTCTCCTCATTGTATTTTGTTTTATTCTTTTTTTCACTTTTGTATTTATTTTATTTTTTTGTGCGGTATAAATTATTATCCACTATTTATAACAGATATTTTTCAAAATGGTTTTTTAATATTAGTTTATGTAATGTTGTCACTTATAATTATTGATAAGGTGATGCCAAAAATCTTAATGATATTAATAGACACTTCTTTAATATTGTCGTTTAATTTTTTATATAAATCAATAAGATTATAAATATGTTAAAACTAACTGATAACGAAAGAAGGGATATTATAAAATATTTAGAATCTGGTAAATTATTACCGGAAAAATATCGTTTTTTGCTTTTTGATACAGATAAAGAAGTTGAGCTTTTATGGAATGGTAAAACTGATGAAATAGAAAATACAGTTTTACCTTTTCAGACGATTGAACACATTGATGAACCAAGAAGCGAAGAAAAAATAACTGCGCAAGGTTCTCTTTTTGATACTTCTGGTAGACAAATTGAAGGTTGGTCAAATAAACTTATTTGGGGCGATAATAAGCTTATTTTATCATCGCTTAAAAATGGTCCTTTACGTAAACAAATTGAAGTTGAAGGTGGATTGAAGCTTATTTATATTGATCCTCCGTTTGATGTTGGAGCGGATTTTTCTATGAATATTGAAATTGGCGAAGAAAATTTTACTAAAAAACCATCTGTAATTGAAGAAATCGCTTATCGTGATACTTGGGGCAGAGGAGCGGATAGTTTTATTGCTATGATTTATGAAAGATTGAAATTAATGCATGGATTATTGGCTGATGATGGAAGTATTTATGTGCATTGTGATCATAGGGTTAATAGTTATATGAGATTAATATTAGACGAGATTTTCGGAAAAAATAATTTTAGAAATGAAATAGTGTGGTATTATTCAACATTAGGAAGACCAGATGATAGATTTGCTCAAAAACATGATACTATATTTTGTTATGGAAAATCAGATAAAACATATTTTAATCAAAAAGAAGCGAAAGTACCATATTCTGATGAATATATAAAATCTCATTTTAAAGATAAAGATGATGAAAATAAAATTTGCAGGAAAAGATTTGATGCAGGTAAATGGAGAATATATTATCCAGATGATGGAATGATACCAAATGATGTATGGGAAATTCCATATGAAAATTCAATGTCGAAAGAAAGATTAAATTATCCAACGCAGAAACCAACAGCACTTCTTGAAAAAATAATAAAAGCATCGTCGAAAGAAAATGATTTAATTGCAGATTTTTTCTGCGGTTCTGGTACGACTTTGGCAGTAGCAGAAAAATTAGGCAGAAAATGGATTGGTTCTGATTTAGGAAGATTTTCCATTCATACCACTCGTAAAAGAATGATTAATATACAAAGAGAACTTAAAAAAGATGGTAAAGATTTTCGCGCGTTTGAGATTTTGAATATTGGTAAATACGAAAGAGAAAAATTTTTAAATATAAATGAAAATTTACGAGAGGAAGAAAAAAGAAAACAAAAAGAAAATAAAGAAAAAGAATTTATTAAACTTATTTTATCTGCTTATAAAGCAGAATCAGTTGATTCTTTTAATATTTTTGTTGGCAAAAAAAGAGATAGGTTAGTAGCGATTGGTCAAATTGATACGCCAGTTACAAATGACTTTTTAGAAAAAGTAATTAATGAGTGTAAAGAAAAGAAAATAACCAAAGCAGATGTTTTAGGGTTTGATTATGAAATGGGTCTGGATTTTGAAATTGCTAAAAAATTTGGTATAGATATTCAATTTAAAGTTATTCCGCGTGAAGTTTTTGATAGAAAAGCAGTAGAAAAAGGACAAGTTAAATTTTATGATATTGCTTATATTGAAGTTAAACCAATTATTCGTGGACGAGCTAATGCAAAAGAAGTAGCAATTAAGCTTGTTGATTTTTCGGTTTTTTATAATCAAGATAATACTGGCGAAGTAGAAGAAAAGTTAAGGTCTGGTGGGAGTAAAATTGTTATTGAAAACGGTCAAGTAATCAAAATATTCAAAGACAAAGAAACAGATATTATTGAAAAAGAAGTTTTAACAAAAAAATGGACAGATTGGATTGATTATTGGTCAGTGGATTTTGATTTTGAAAATAAAAAAGAAATTGTTCGCATATTTGATGAAAAAACCAATAAAGAGAAAGAAAAATGGACAGGTAATTATATTTTTGAAAATGAATGGCAGTCGTTTAGAACAAAAAAAGATAGAACGCTTGAACTAACTTCTGTTTTTAAAGATATGCAAAAAGGTAAAATAAAAATTGCAATCAAAGTGATTGATATTTTTGGAAATGATACTACAAAAGTAATTGAGATAAATATTTAATAAATTTTTTATGGATCAAAATACTTACAATATTTATTGCGATGAATCTCGTGTAGAAAATCCGAAATCAAAAAATATGGTTATTGGGGCTTTATTTGTTCCGCGAAAAAAGAAAAAAAATGTCGTAAAAAAATTAAAGATTATTTTTCAAAAACATAATTTTGGTTATGAATTAAAATGGACAAAAGTTCATAAAGAGTATTTTAATTTTTATAAAGAGATTATTGATTTTTTTTGCAATGAAATTAATTTGAATTTTCGCTGTATTGTTGTTGATAAAAGCGAAGTTGAATTGGAAAAATATCATAATAATGATTTAGAACTCGCATTTTTTAAGTTTTATTATTTGATGCTTCGCGCTAAATTATTGAATCAAAATAGATATTATGTTTTTCTAGATAAAAAACCAACAAGAGATAAGAATCGTGCCAGAGCATTGCATGCTTATTTGGACTCATATATTTTATGGAATAAGACAGAATGTAATATTAAACATTTTCAAGCATATAATTCGAAAGATAATGTTTTAATTCAATTAGCTGATTTTTTTGTTGGGCTTATAGGTTTTGTATGTAATGAAGATATTCAAAATAATCCTAAAAGTAAACTTGTGGAATATCTAAAACAAAAACTAAAAATAGATAACCTACATACAACATCACTCTTGGGCGAAGAGAAATTTAATCGTTTTATTTGGAATAAGAAATAATTATGCAAAAAGTAGAATTAGTATTATTAGATTCAAAAGAAGAATATAGGCAAGAATACTTAAAAAATTATTTAGATAATAGTTTTTTTCTAGGGGATATTCCAGTAGTTTTTAGTGATAAAGATTTTTATCATATCTTTTTTGAGCCAGGCAAAGAAGGTTGTGGCTATGTATTTAGTAAAAGACGTGCTAAAAGAATGTATTTTATGAAAGCTATTTTATCGGGTGAATTAGATATTGAAATAATGTATGAAACTGATAGGGGGACAATTGCGTTATTTTGTTTAGATTTAGAGTGTGTAATGTATTTGAGAATTAGACCTGGTAGAAAGTTGTTTCAAGTTGGAACATTTTTTGATTTTGGCAAAGATCATACAAAAATGTATTTAAAACAAAAAAAGAAGTGTATTAAAATAACACTTCAAGAAATAAAAAACAAAATATTGTAACCCTTGCGGGGAAGAACTGTTAGTTTGGGGCCAACAATTTTTCAGAAATGCCGACAGCTTTACACTGTAAAGCTTACTCATAATATATCATATAAATTATGAAAAATCAATATAATTGTGGATAACTATAAATAAGCGTTAAAATTACATAAAATATGGCATTACATAAAAATTTTCCAAAAGATAAATTCAAAATACTTGATCCAGCGATTAGGTGGTTTCCTGCTGATGAAGATTTACGCAAAGAAGGTTATGAAAAACTTTTACCTCCCTTTGTTCCTGAATTACGAGAAAAAATAGCAAAATGGCGGAAGGATAATTATAAAGGGGCAAGTAAAACATCAAAAGCACTTTTGAATTGGTGGTTTAAGGAACCGCATACTATTTACACTAAAGATGGTATGAATATTGCTTTTCAATATTATTATGCTCAGAGAGAAGCAGTAGAAACGATTATTTGGATTTACGATGTTGAAAAAGTAGCTAATAAATATGATTTAATCAAGTTTGATAAATTAGGTCGTGTGAGTCCAAATATGTTTACTGAAGATTGGCTCCGTTTTGTTATAAAGATGGCAACAGGAAGTGGGAAAACAAAAGTAATGAGTTTGCTCTTAGCTTGGTCATATTTTCATAAGCTTTATGAAAAAAAATCAGAACTATCTAAAAACTTTTTACTTATTACTCCAAATATTATTGTTTTAGACAGAATAAAAGCTGATTTTATTGGATTAAAAATATTTTATGAAGATCCAATATTACCTGATAACGGATATTGTGGACAAAATTGGCAGGATGATTTTCAAATTAAATTACATCTACAAGATGAAATAGGAACAATTTCAAAATCAGGAAATATTTTTCTTACAAATATTCATAGAGTTTATGAAGGGAATATAAATGAAGCAAGTTTTAAAGATGAAGATACTTCAGAATATTTTATAGGGAATAAAGTAGTCGGCAAAACCAATGATTCAAAAGTTGATTTAGGTGAAATAGTGCGAGATGTTGATGAGTTAATGATTATAAATGATGAAGCACACCATATACATGATCCAAAAATGGCATGGTTTAAATCTATTGAAGATATACATAATAAATTATTGCAAAAAGGTAAAAAATTAGCTCTGCAAATTGACGTTACAGCTACGCCTAAAAATAATCGTGGAGAAATTTTTGTGCAAACTGTTTCAGATTATCCTTTAGTTGAAGCTATACATCAAGGCGTAGTAAAAAATCCAGTTTTACCCGATCAAGCAAGTAGAGCAAAATTACAAGAAAAACAAAGTTCTTTATTTGCTGAAAAATATGAGGATTTTATAAGATTAGGCGTTGAAGAATGGGAAAAAACTTATAAAGAATTAGAACCAACTGGTAAAAAATCAATTCTTTTTATAATGACCGATGACACAAAAAATTGTGATGATGTTGCGGAATTTTTAGAAAAGAATTATAAACAGTTAAAAGGTGCAGTTTTAACTATTCATACTAATAGAAGTGGTGAAATATCAGAAATTGTTACTGGTAAAAAAGAAAAAGAATTGCAAGAATTACGCAAAAAGGCTAATGACATTGATAGTATAGAAAGTCCATATAAAGTGATTGTGTCTGTGCTTATGCTTAAAGAGGGTTGGGATGTTAAAAATGTAACAACAATTGTGGGTTTACGTCCTTATGGTGCTGATTCAAAAATATTGCCTGAACAAACATTAGGTCGTGGTCTTCGTCGAATGTTTTTTGGTCAAGATGTTGAAGAATATGTAAGTGTTATTGGTACGCCTGCTTTTATGGAATTTGTAGAATCTATTAAAGCAGAAGGTGTTGAATTAGAAAAAAGAAAAATGGATCGTTCAGGATCACCAATTACACCAACTGTTATTGAGATTGATAATCAAAATAAAAAGAAAGATATTGAAAATCTGGATATTGAATTATCAATTTTAACTCCAAGGATACAGAGAGAATATAAAAACCTTAATTTATTAAATGTTGCTAAATTTAAGCACGAAAAAATTTCAGTAAAGCAATTTTCAGAAAAAGAAAAAAAAGAAATTGTTTTTAGAGATGTTGTTGACGAAAAAGAACATCATAGAATTACAATTAATACAACGATTGAACCTAATTACCAAAGTGTTATTG
>Ga0207996_1000455_pt1 | contig 36281 bp, 48 predicted proteins | sample AntAceMetag02UKG_FD_184773 | JGI IMG/M metagenome (GOLD analysis project Ga0207996, IMG submission 184773) | Saline lake microbial communities from Ace Lake, Antarctica - Antarctic Ace Lake Metagenome 02UKG (SPAdes) (version 2) | ecosystem: Environmental > Aquatic > Non-marine Saline and...
ATACCCGGAGGTAAGGCCAGAGGCTGATTATAGCCGCTCTCTGGAGGTATTAAAGATAGCCAAGGAGGTATCAGGCGGTAATATCTATACAAAGAGCGGGATTATGGTTGGACTTGGCGAAAAGGAGGATGAAGTGCTAGATCTTTTTCAGGACTTGAGAAGATCTGAATGCGATTTTCTTAGCATAGGCCAATATTTAGCACCTAGCAAGAGCCATTACCCTGTTAAGGAATATATAAGGCCAGAAATATTCGATTTTTACAAGCAAAAAGGTAAAGAGGCAGGCTTTCGATTTGTTGCTAGCGCGCCTTATGTAAGAAGTTCTTATATGGCGGAAGAGTATATAAGCAAGGAGATATTATGAGAGTTGTAGTAACAGGTGGGGCCGGTTTTATAGGAAGTTGTTTGGTTGGCAAGCTCAATGAGCAGGGGATAGACGATGTTATTGTTGTAGACGTGGGTGATGAGAATAAGCATTCAGATAATCTTAAGTATAAGAAGATAATAGGTTATATCGAGCGTGATGAGTTTCTTAAGCAAGCTGAAAGCGATAAGCTCGATAAGTCTATAGATATGATAGTCCATTTCGGGGCTTGTGCCGATACAACAGAGATAGACATAGAATATCTTAAGAAAAACAACTATCTCTATTCAAAAGAGCTTGCCCAGTGGTCGCTTAAAAATAATAAGCGTTTTCTTTACGCAAGCAGCGCCGCAACATACGGGGCCGGAGAACTTGGTTACTCTGATGACGATGAGCTTGCCCCGCGCCTTAGGCCTTTAAATGAATATGGCAGGTCAAAGCAGATATTTGATTTATGGGTTCTTGAGAATAAACTGCAGGAGAGCTTAGTTGGTTTTAAATTCTTTAATGTATACGGCCCGAATGAATATCATAAAGCCGATATGCACAGCATGGTAAATAAAGGTTACCATCAGATAAAGGATACAGGAAAGTTAAGGTTATTTAAATCTCACAAGGACGGATACGGTGATGGAGAGCAAAGAAGAGATTTTATATATATAAAAGATGCCCTTGAGATGGTATGGTATTTTATAGATAACCCAGGCAAAAACGGAATAGTCAATATAGGTACAGGCCATTCCCATACATGGAATGAGCTCGCCGGTGCCTTGTTCGCCGCGCTAGGGCTTGAGCCGAATATAGAATATTTCGATATGCCGGATAATATAAAAGATCATTACCAGTATTTTACAGAGGCGGATCTTTCAAAGTTAAGAAGAACAGGTTGCGATTATAAGACCACGGATATAAACGAGGCTGTTAAAGATTACGTTAAATATCTAAATAAAAACGAGTACTTGTAAAATAGCTTCAAGAACGGTTCTTGAGCACGGGTACTTGTGCTTGAGAACCGTTCTTGCTGTAATAGGAGATGTTTTTGCATATAATTTACTCTCACTTCGTTCGCGTAAATCATGCAAAAATAATACTTGACAAAAAGTAGCGGATATAGTATACTCACCCACTATGAAGATAAGTTCCAGGTTAGATTACGCGCTTTCATGCGCTATAGTATTGGCAAGTATGTATAAAGAAAAGCAGCCTATACCAGTTGCTTTTATAGCGAGAAGAGAGAAGCTTGCTTACGATTATGTAGAGCAGTTGCTCCGCGCGCTTAAAAAGAATGGAATAGTAAAGAGCGTAAGAGGGGCAAGGGGAGGGTATGTCCTTTCAAGTCCCCCTGAAAAGATAATGGCAAGGGATATAGTTATAGCTATAGAAAAAAGAGTTCTTAAGCTTGTATGCGATCGCGAAAAAGCAAGAAGAAAAGATTGCATACATTTCAACGATTGTAAAGTAAGGGATTTCTGGATAGGTTTAAGAGATAATATGGATAAGTATTTTAGCAGTTATACATTGAAGGATTTGCTTAAGATGAGAGAGCAAGAGAAGGGTTTTAAGGATGGAAGATAGAAGAGTCTATCTGGATAATAACGCTACAACTCCATTGCACCCTGATGTGAAAAAGGTGCTTAAAGAGGCCTTTGAAATATATGGCAATGCTTCCAGTATGCATAGCTTTGGAAGAGAGGCAAAAGCAACACTTGATGACGCGCGTAATCGTATAGCTAAGTTCATAAATGCCCAGGCCGATGAGATAATATTTGTCGGAAGCGGCTCAGAGGCGAATAATACTGTTTTAAATATGGTATCATGCTGCTCCGCTATATGTGATAGTACATGCAAAGGCAGGCACCAGAGCATTATATCTCAAATAGAACACCCTTGCATACTTGAAACATCAAAATGCGTGCAGCAGAAAGGCGCGTCTATAATACATGTAGGCGTTGATAAATATGGCAAGCTTAACATGGATGAATTAAGGGAGAAGATATCAGACAAGACTATGCTGATCTCTATTATGATGGCAAATAATGAGATAGGCACAATGCAGGATATTAAGACTATTGTAGAAATCGCCCATGCAAATGGAGCGCTATTCCATACAGACGCTGTCCAGGCGGTAGGGAAGATCCCCGTTGATGTAAAAGAGCTTGATGTGGATTTCTTATCATTTTCAGCGCATAAGATATACGGGCCAAAAGGCGTAGGCGCGTTGTATGCTAAAAACGGGGTCCCATTCTGTCCGTTTATAACCGGTGGGCATCAGGAAAGAGGCCGTCGCGCAGGCACGGAGAATACCCTTGGTATTATAGGAATGGCAAGTGCTATGGATGCCAGGGCCAAGGAGATGATACCCGAGGCTGAAAGGCTTGTTAAGCTAAAACATAGACTAAGGGATGCTATTGAGAAAAACGTACCGGATATTAGTTTCAATGGCCATCCGGAGGATTCCTTGCCAGGTACATTGAACGTATCTTTTAAGGGCGCCGAAGGTGAGGCCGTACTTCTTTATCTTGACATAGAAGGTATCGCTGTATCGACAGGCTCCGCTTGCGCGTCAGGTTCCTTGGCTCCTTCACACGTATTACTTGCTACGGATGCTGACCATGAAAGAGCCCATGGCGCTATACGTTTTAGCCTGGGCCGAGAGACAGATGAGAGCGATATAGATTATGTAATAGAGAGACTGCCCGCTGTAATCAAAAAGGTTAGGAGTATGTCATCAACATATTCCAATAAAAGGTGAAGACATGACAGAGCCTATAAAATGGGTTTATACAAAAAAGGTTAAAGAGCATTTTACAAATCCAAAGAATATATTAGAAGACGAATCATCGTATGATGAGGATGGTAGGGGCCTTGTAGGAAATGTACAATGTGGAGACCAGATGTTGATGGTTATAAAGGTTGATAGTAAAAGCAAAATAATAACAGATTGCAAATGGAAGACGTATGGTTGTGCCAGTGCTATAGCAAGTACCTCAATACTCTCAGAGCATGTAAAGGGCATGAGTTTAGAGGATGCGTACAAGCTAACACCCAAGGATATCGTTAAAGACCTAGGAGGCCTTCCGGAGCATAAGATACATTGTTCCGTGCTTGGAGACAAGGCCCTGCGCGCCGCGATAGATGATTACCACAAGCGTAGCGGTACACAAGGTGTGACAGCAAGAGAAGACTCACGCGTTATATGTAAATGCATGAATGTTACAAACCACGAGATAGAGAACGCTGTTAAAGAGGGTGCAGACACATATCGGAAGCTTCAGGAGCAGACAAAAATAGGCACCGTATGCGGCCAATGCGAGGAAGATGCCACAAGATTACTAGAAGAGTACAAACAAAAATATTTTAAATAGAAAGTGAGGTGATACGCATGTTTATAAAAAAATGGATGCTTATGCCGGTTTCACATTGTAAAGAAGGTTGCAGTAGATAGTCCTGGGTATGACATTAAACTACCCACTCAATTTATTATTAAAAGGAGTTTAACGTGATCAGTGAAAATTTAGCAAAGAAGATTAATTACCAGATAAACAGAGAGATATATTCAGGATACCTATATCTTGGTATGGCTGCTTACGCGGATTTTATCGGGTTAAAGGGTTTTTCAAACTGGTTTAAGCATCAGTTCAAGGAAGAGATGGAGCACTCTGACAAGATGTGCGATTATCTTAATAGCCAGGGTATACGCGTTATTATGGAGGCGATCGAATCACCGCCACAGGATTTCAGTTCTGCGCCGGAACTCTTTGAGAAGACTCTCGCGCATGAGAAGAACGTAACAAAGCTTATACATGAGCTTGTAGATATCGCGAAACAGGATAACGATAAAGAAGCAGAGGATTTTTTAGGCTGGTTCGTTAGAGAGCAGATGGAGGAAGAGGCTACTCCTGCGGGCATAATAAGTAAAATAGATCAAGCCGGAAGGGACGCGGAAGGGATCGCTAAGATAGACAAAGAACTTACAAACAGGAGATAAAGAGCATGTTAAAAGAACGAGTGGAAGCGGTATTGGAAAAGATAAGGCCTTCATTACAGAATGATGGCGGTGACGTGGAGCTGATAGATGTGGATGAGGCAGGTGTTGTAAAGGTAAGGTTAAAAGGAGCTTGCGCGGGTTGTCCTATGAGTCAGATGACGCTTAAACAGGGCATAGAGAGCACCTTAAAGCAGGAGATACCTGAGGTAAAAGAAGTAGTATCCGCTTAAGGTATTTTAAAGTCATGGCAAAAGAGAATAAGTTTGTATGTACAGATTGTTTTAAGTTAAAGAGATGCAAAGAGTCTTTTGTTTCATGGATATTCTTTTTTACGGCTATCGTAGCTGTAATATCCATAAGAATAGTAAATGTATTCATGAATACCAATCCGACTCTAGCAAAGGCTTTCTGGTATACGGGTGTTATAGGGTTCCTGATATTTTTCGTGTATAAGTTCAGATACGATAATATCGTTCGCAGGGAGCTTGAGAGCTGTCAGTTAAGGGATAAGCTTATTCTTAAGAAGGAGCTTTCAGAGCATGACTATGAGGTTCTAGGGACCATAATCTGCAAACTCCTATCAAAAAAAGATGCTGTGAATTACTTCTGCATATTCTTTTTTTCAGGCTTAGCCCTGGCCCTAGCGATATATTTTGATTTTTTCAGATAAAGATTTTAACATAAGAGTACGTTATGAAAATTAATGATGACTTAATTGATTTTTTAAAAAAGCAGCATTACGCGATCATATCTACCTTAGATAAAAATGGCGCGATACATAATTCGTGTAAAGGCATTGTTGACATAGATAAGCAGGGTATAATATGCCTTCTGGATCTTTATAAGCAGAGGACATATGCGAATTTACAGCTTAATCCTAATATATCGCTGACTGTAGTGGATGAGCATCAGTTTCAAGGTTACTCATTAAAAGGTAAGGCCAGGATGATATCAGGAGAAAAGATAACAGAAGATATGATGAAGGCATGGGAGAAGAAGGTGACAAGCAGGGTATCACAGAGGATATTGCGAAACATTAAAGGCAAAAAGGGCCATCCAAAGCATCCGGAGATACTCTTTCCGATACCTGAATACGCTATAGAGATGATGGTCGACAGCGTTGTTGACCTTACCCCCCATGCGTTAAAGTAGCCAACATCAAAAACCGAAACAGTTTCTTAAATGCAATAGGACTATATTAACAGCATTTAAGGAACCTTCCGGTATGAACCGCTTGTTAGTGGTTTCCAAATCGTTCGGGACAGTGGTCATAACAGAGCAGTAAATAAACATGATAGGAGGATATATGAAGAGCATTAAGGGTACACAGACAGAGAAGAACTTATTAGCATCTTTCGCGGGTGAGAGCCAGGCAAGAAACCGTTATACGTATTTCGCCTCTGTTGCGAAAAAAGCCGGCTTTGAGCAGATAGCAGCCATATTTCTTGAGACTGCTGATAACGAAAAAGAACACGCGAAGAGGTTCTTTAAATTCTTAGAAGGTGGAGAGGTCGAGATTCAGGTAAGTTATCCCGCAGGTATCGTAGGCGATACGCCTCAAAATCTCTTAGCTTCCGCTAACGGAGAGAACGAGGAATGGACAAAGCTTTATAAAGACGCGGAAGATACAGCCAGGGCAGAAGGATTTGACGAGATAGCGATTCAGTTTAAAGAGATAGCGGAGGTAGAAGAAGAACATGAAAAGCGTTTTCGTAAACTTCTCAACAATATAGAGAATAAGAAAGTCTTTAAAAAGGATGAAACCGTAAAGTGGAAATGTCGTAATTGTGGTTATGTACACGAGGGCAATGAAGCGCCTAATGAATGTCCGGCATGCTATCACCCGCAAAGTTATTACGAGTTACTTTGTGAAAACTACTAGATATTAAAAGGGGAGGGATTAAGATGAATGCTTATGTATGTAAAATATGTAAATATATAGCTATAGATGGTGAGGCACCGGAGCGTTGTCCTGTTTGCGGCGCGGGAAAGAGCGCTTTTGAGGAGAACCAGAGTGCTATAAAACAACCGCAGGATCCGGATAACCTCTCAGATCTTGAAAAAAAACACATACCGGCTATAACAGTGGTAAAGAAATGTGGCCTTATTCCTAATGAATGCACAGATGTCCATGTAAAATTAGGTGAGATTAAGCATCCTATGGAAGAGGCTCATTACATAATGCACATAGATTTCTACATAGATAAAAAATTTGTAGCGCGCACGCATCTTACGTCGGAGAGGCTAAATGCCGCGGCAGCATTACATCTTAAGCCAGGCAGTGGCCAGATAGGCGCTATAGCTCTTTGCAATCAGCATGGCGCGTGGTTTAACGAGGTAGAACTCTAATATTTAAATTATGATTATATTTGAGACAGAGGTTATCGCTGTTATAGACAGGGCCCCTGGTGTAAAGAGTTTTAGATTTAAGACCGATAAAACCCTTACATTTAAACCGGGTCAGTTTTTCTTTGTCGGTATTATGATAGATGGCCAGGAGAGAACAAAGCACTTCTCGTTTTCCAATTCGCCGACTGAGGATGGCTACATAGAGTTTACAAAGCGCCTTACTAGTAGTGACTTTTCTAATGGCTTAAATCAGCTTAAGCGAGGTGACCAGGCTAAGATAAAAGCGCCTTCCGGGAATTTTACATTTACCGGTGAATACGAAAGAATAGCTTTTTTATCAGGCGGTATAGGTATAACACCTATAAGAAGCATAGTAAAATTTGTTGCGGATAAAGGCCTTACTACCGATATGACTCTGTTTTACGGCAATAACGAGGAGCAGGATATCGTATTCAAGCAAGACTTCGACCTTATCGCTAAAGAGAGGGCTAACTTTAGGGCGATTTACACGCTTGCTTCTAAGGATATAGATAAGAGTAAATGGCAGGGATTGTTAGGTTATATAGACGCGGATATGATAACAGAGGAGATGCCTGATTATAAGGAAAGGGTATTTTTTATATGCGGCCCCCCTGCTATGGTAGAAGCATTAAATAATATATTAAAAGATAAATTGAGTATCCCCGCAGAAAAAATCGTAACAGAGAATTTCACAGGCTATTAATACACACGAGAGATTTTAAGGGTCTTGTAGCGTTGTTTAAACTATGCAGAGAGATATAGAGCTTATTATATTTGATTTAGACGGCACTCTTGTGGATTCAAGGCAGGACATCTCAAACGCAATAAATTTTATGCTTGATAAATTGGGAATGCCTCAAAAAACACCGGATGAGATCATATCCTATGTCGGACATGGCATATTGGAGCTGATAGACAGATCTCTGCGCCCCAGAGAAGTTGAGCTAAGAGAAAAGGGCTTGGATATCTTTAAGAGCTATCACAAGGCCCATCCCGCGGACTATGCGTACCTTTATCCAGGGGTTGAGGATACGCTAGACTATTTCAAAAATAAACAGATGGCGGTCATAACAAACCGTAATCATAATTCATCGGTAATCATGCTAAAGAAAATGGGTATATATTCTTATTTTGACGATGTTATCGGTGATGACAACACAAGCTGCCTCAAGCCTAGCAGGTGCCAGTTTGATAGGTTGTTGAATAAAAAAGTGATCCGGGATAGAAAAAAAGTTATTATGGTCGGTGATATGGATGTGGATATAATAGCCGGCCGTGCTTCGGGTGTTATCACATGCGTTACTACATATGGTTTCGGCGAAAAGAAAGATTTAGAGAAAGCAAAACCTGATTATATGATTGATGATATCTTAAAACTCAAAAATATAATTATATAACATAGTTTTATATGTGAGGACAAGATATGAAGACACAAAAACCAAAGATAGCGATAGTCGGCTGTGGTAATGTAGGTAGTACATTTGCTTTCGCGTTAAGCACAAGCGGCATAGCGCGAGAGATAACGCTTGTAGATACTAATCAGGAAAGAGCAAAAGGCGAATCCATGGACCTAAACCATGGCGCGAGTTTTATAAAACCTGTATTGATATCTCATTCCGGTTACGAAGGCTGCGAGGGTGCTGATATAGTAGTTATAACTGCGGGTGTCGGACAAAAACCGGGCCAGAGTAGATTAGACCTGGTAGAGAATAATATATCAATATTTAAAGAGATGATCCCTGCTATAACTAAATACTCAAAAGACGCGATATTGCTTGTTGTGTCAAACCCCATGGATATACTTACATATGTTACTCAAAAAATATCGGGATTGCCCAAGAACAGGGTAATGGGTTCTGGAACCGTGCTTGATAGCTCCAGACTCAGGTTTTTAATCGGCAAACACTGTAACGTAGACCCAAGAAATGTACACGCCTATATTATCGGAGAGCACGGCGATACAGAGCTTGCTGTTTGGAGCCATGCCAGCATAGCAGGCATGGTATTGAAGGAATACTGCCCTTTATGTAACAGCAAATGCAACTATCATATGGAACTCGATAATATATTCAACCAGGTCAAGAACGCGGCGTATGAGATAATAAGCACAAAAGGCGCTACATCATATGCTATAGCCCTGGCATTGGTACGCATTGTTGAGGCTATTATAAGGGATGAGAATTCCGTGTTGCCTATATCTGCATATATCGAGGGTTATTATGGTATAAAAGATATATGCCTTAGCATACCGTCAATAATAAATAAAGAAGGCGTTAAAAAGGTTTTAAGGCTTGACCTCTCAAAGGATGAGCAGGCTCAACTTGTATCATCAGCAGGCGTACTAAAAGATATCATAAAAAAGGCAAACATATAAAAAGGAGGCTGATATGGCGGTTGAGAAGACAGGTGAGAACTATAGATGCAATGTATGCGGTAATGCGGTAACGGTCACTAAAGTAGGCGGAGGCGAACTTGTTTGTTGTGAGCAACCGATGGAAAAGATAGAGGGTTGATATGGACAAAACCTTTTCAGCTACTGATATAGTAGAGATAGCCATAGAGATAGAAAAAAATGGCAGGACATTTTATACAGAGTTCTCAAAAAAGCTAAAGGAAGAGAAGGCGAAGGATTTTTTCCTTTACATGTCAGAAGAAGAAGCGGATCACGAGAAGAAATTTAAGGAGATACTCAGCTCTGTTATGAGGCATGAACCTTGCGAGTCATATCCACAGGATTATTTCGCGTATTTTAACGCGATAGCGCAAGATTATATCTTTAATGACGCGCAGGAATTAAACGAGCGTTTTTCCAGAGTAGAATCTGCTAGGGGCGCGATAGATTTTAGCATAGGCATTGAAAAGGATTCCATACTTATCTACGAGTCCATGAAGAAGATAATACCTGATAAGGATAAGCCCCTTATAGAGGAGATTATCTCTCAAGAGAAAGAGCATGTGCTAAAGCTATGGAATTTAAGAAAAGAAATGCTAAATAAAAAAGGAGAATAAAACAAATGGCTGATAAGATTACTGCTTATACTACACAGAGCTGTCCCCATTGCATAAGGCTAAAAGAGTTTTTAACGGAAAAAGGCGTTGAATTTGAGAATGTAGATGTCTCATCCGATCCCGCTAAAGCGGATGAGATGGTCAAGAAGAGCGGCCAGATGGGGGTGCCTGTTGTAGAGATAGACGGCGAAATAACCATAGGTTTTGACAAGGATGCCATAAGCCAAAAATTAGGTATTTGATGATATATGATCTTATAGTTATAGGTGCTGGCCCCGCCGGGATAACAGCAGGTATTTACGCGGCGCGTAAAAAAATGAATATCCTTGTTTTGAGCAAGGATATAGGCGGACAGACCGCTTGGAGCGGTGATATAGAAAATTATACAGGCTACCAGTTTATAACAGGGCCAGAGCTTACAAAGAGGCTTAAAGATCATATAGACGCGTATAAGATTAAGATTAATGAGGAAGAAGAGATCTTATCTCTTGCAAAGGATAGAGAGATAATATTAATAAAAACAGACAAGGCGCAATACGAGGCAAAAGCGGTTATAATAGCGTCAGGTAAGATGCCAAAAGAGCTTGGCATAAAAGGCGAGGAAGAGTTTAAGGGCAAGGGCATAGCCTATTGCGCGACATGCGATGGTCCGTTATTTGCCAATAAACAAGTCGCGGTAATAGGCGGCGGTAACTCTGCTTTGGATGCCGCTATCGGATTAGAAAAAATCGCGAGTAAGATATATATAATAAATATCGGAGAAGCCCTTACAGCAGACGCTATAATGCAAGAGGCTGTTAAGAAGAGTGACAAGATTACGGTATTAAACAAAAGTAGGATAGTTGAGGTAAAGGGAGAGAAATTTGTAAAAGCAATAGAGATAGAGCGCAATAACGTCAAAGAAGAGATAGCCGTAGAAGGGGTATTTGTAGAGATAGGTCTTGTGCCGAATTCAGATTTTGTTGAAGTCGTTGATAAGAACAGCCTAAATGAAATAATAATAAATTGCGCCTGTGAGACAAGTACGCCGGGCATATTCGCCGCTGGGGACGTTACAAACGTTCCCGAGAAACAGATAATAGTAGCAGCTGGAGAGGGTGCGAAGGCAGCGCTGTCAGCCTTTCGTTATCTGATAAACAAGTAGTAAAGAGCTTAAGGCTATGGCAAGAGATCCCGATGTATCTGAACTGCAAAAAGAATATAGATTAAAAAGGCCGGCTATAACTAAAAGGCTTAAGCAGTTTAACAAATTTGACAGGCTCTCTGAAAGGGGGGTATTCGAGGAATTGGTATTTTGCTTATTTACTCCGGGCTCAAAGGCATTGAACGGGGACAGGGCTGTAAAAAAGCTTAAAAAGACTAAGCTCTTATATAAAGGCGCTAAAGAGAAAATAGCAAAAGAGATAAGAGGCATAGTCAGGTTTCACAACAATAAGGCCGGGTATCTTGTCGAGGCCAGAGATTTTTTCAGCAGAGGTGCGAGGTTTCGCATAAAGAAAGGCCTGATAGCTAAAGATACTTTGGCAACCAGAGAATGGCTTGTAAGTAACATCAAGGGGATAGGTTACAAGGAAGCGGGCCACTTTATGCGCAATATAGGCCTGGGCAGAGACCTTGTTATTCTGGATACACATATACTAAAGAATCTTAAGCGATTTAACGTGATAAGAGATATCCCTGTATCTATGGGTAAAAAACTATATTTCCATATAGAAGAAAGAATGAGGCGATTCGCAAAGGATATAGATATCCCGCTTGACGCGCTGGATCTCTTGTTTTGGTCCCATCAGACAGGCTTCATATACAAATAGTTCGCGAGAAAAGGAGAATGAATGGATTTTATCTGCCCTACATGTAATAAGTCCATGCCAAGAGACTTACTTGTTGTAATACCGCATACAGAAGAACACATTATAGATGTTGTTAAGAAGGCACACCCTGATTGGATAGAGAAGAATGGCCTTTGCAAGCGCTGTTACGAGTATTATAAAAAACAGCTTCATCCGGATGTATAATATGCGCTGGATAGCTTTAAGAAAAGAGGGATAATATTTTTTTCTTGACAAAATGATACTAATATGGTATCTTTATGAAAAGGAAGATGCCATGAAGCTTATTACACGCGATACAGATTACGCGGTCAGGGCCATCGCTTTTATAGCAGAGAGCGAAAAAGAGATGGTTTCAACCGACGAACTTGTCAAGAGGCTAAAGATACCCAGGCCTTTTTTAAGGAAGATACTTCAGATACTGAATAAAGGCAGTGTTCTTAAATCATACAAGGGCAAGGGTGGCGGATTTAGCCTGGTATGTAGCCCTAAGAAATTATTTTTATTGGATATCATGAAGGCCTTTCAGGGCGATATCAAGCTTAATGAGTGTATTTTTAAAAAGAGGGTCTGTCCTAATATTAAAACCTGCCCTTTAAGAAAGAAGATTACGCGCATAGAGGATAATGTGCTAAAAGAGCTTAAAAATATAACTATAGCTTCACTAATACACTAAAGGATGATATGGCTAAGAGAAAGATTATAACGATTGATAAGGATAGATGTAACGGCTGTGGAGAATGTATACCAAATTGTCCTGAGGGGGCTATTCAGATAATTGATTCCAAGGCGTACCTTGTAAGCGATCTTTTCTGTGATGGCCTTGGAGCCTGTTTAGGGCACTGCCCCCAAGCCGCGATTAAGATAGAGGAGAGAGAGGCTCAAGCCTACGATGAAGCAAAGGTAATGGAGAATATTATTAAAGGCGGCGAAAATGTAATAAAGGCCCACCTTAAACACCTTAAAGAGCATAATGAAAAAGAGTATCTTTCGCAGGCGATAGATGTTTTGATAAAAAAGGGTATTAAACTACCAAATCTCGGCAATCCAGATGCTGTTCATACCGGTTGTCCTGGTGTCAAGGCTATGAATATTACAGGATCAAAGGATATAGAAAATATTGAGCAGGGAAAACGTTCGTCCCAGCTTTCGCACTGGCCTATCCAGCTACATCTAGTTTCTCCGCAGGCAAGCTATTTTAAGGGCGCTGATCTGTTGATATCAGCGGATTGCGTTGCGTATACATTGGCTGATTTTCATAAGGATTATCTTAAAGGTAAGAGCCTTGTTATAGCATGCCCTAAGTTGGATAGCAGCCTCGATGTTTATAAAGAGAAGATACGCTCACTTATATCTGAGGCAAAGATAAGGTCCCTAACAATAATAATTATGGAGGTCCCTTGCTGCGCAGGCCTTTTAAACCTTTGCAAAGAAGCCCTTTCATCAGCAAATAAAAAAATGCCTCTAAGGCATATAGTCATAAGCATAAATGGCAAAATCATAAAGGATAAAAAGATATGAAAGATATAATCGGAAAAGCTAAGAATGCAGAGGCTATTATAGATTATCAGAAAGATTCCGCGGTAAGCAAGACCCTTATCGATAAAAAACAGGGCACTGTTACACTCTTTGCTTTTGATAAGGGGCAGGGATTAAGTGAGCATACAGCCCCTTTTGACGCTACAGTCTATATAATAGACGGTATGGCAGAGATTAGCATAGCCGGAGATACAAATTTAGTGAATAAGGGTGAGATTATAATAATGCCCGCTGATAAGCCGCACTCACTAAAGGCAAAAGAGAGATTCAAGATGCTGCTTATAATGATAAAGCCGCAGTAACTAAAAAAACGAAAAGGAGAGAGAAGTATGCGAAAAGAAGTTTTTATATCCAACATAGTTAACCTCGGCTATGAATGGGCAGAGTATGAGCATGAAGGGGTTCCTGGTATCGCGATAAGAAAAGATGAGAATAAGATATTTATATCAGATGATGGCATAAAGACCCAGAAGTGGGAAAAGATAAAGAAGGGCATACCTGATCTTATATATATGTCAAGGATAGTAGGATATTATTCAAGGATTAATAATTGGAATAAATCAAAGCTTGGTGAGCTAAAAGACCGCCACGCAGGAAACTACGTAGTAAAATAACCTAACCGAAGCTGCTCATAAGCTATTCATGCGAGAATGTCCATTAAATGTGATTAGCACGCTCTATAACATTTAAGAAATGGTTTTGCAGCAATTACGCAGGAACGTAAAATTTCCCCAGCGTAGAAATTTTACTCCATGTTGCTGCTCGCTCTCGCATAACGTCTAATCAGGGCGAACCATGCTCGCTCGCATCAACAAGGCCCTGCTTTAATCGCTGCAAAACCATTTTCCCCATATCTTAAAAATTAAAGAAGCTTGAATAAATTCTCCCAAAGCCTGTGGGGGATTTTAGTTTACTTCATCTTGAAAACCTTATTTTTTCCCTTGACACAAGCCCATAAAAGAGGTAATATATGTGAATTCGTGAAAAAAAGTACAAAGTCTGTGAAAAATATTACAAATTTTAATCAATGAATAATAATAAAAAGATCCCAGAGACAACTATATCGCGTTTATTTATCTATCTTAGAGAGATATCCAAGCTCGCTGAGATAGGTATACGCACTATATCATCTTCAGAGCTTGGCGAAAGGCTCAATCTCAGCGATACGCAGGTGCGCAAAGATTTTAGTTATTTTGGCCAGTTCGGTATAAGTGGTTCCGGGTATAATATCAATGAGCTAAAAGCGGCCTTAAAGACTATCCTAGGTAAAGATAAGACGTGGAATGTCTGCGTTATAGGTGTTGGTCATTTAGGTTCTGCGTTGTTGGCCTATCCTGGATTTAAAGAGCAGGGTTTGAATGTGGTAGCTGTATTTGACGCTGACACTAAAAAGATCGACAAGGAAAAAAACTCCCTGATAATTCAATCTATTGACGAGTTATCAAAAACCGTAAAGCAGAAGGATTTAGCCATAGGCATTATTACTATTCCGGCTAATCATGCTCAAAAGGTCGCGGATTCACTGGTTGCGGCCGGCATAAAATGCATAATGAATTTCGCGCCTATAAGCCTTAGCGTCCCTGAGGATGTAAAAGTAAAGAATGTTGATCTTTCAAGAGAGCTTGAGACATTATCCTATTTTTTAGCAGGCTCAAAACAGACAAAAAAAGAGTAAATTAATGAAAAAAAACATAATAGCCTTAGGAGCGGAGAGCAAGAATACATTCACGGTATTTTCTGATAAAGGCCTTTATATAAGTGACCCTGTTAATCAGCTTAACCATCTTGCCGGTATAAACGAATTTGAGAATTCCGTCAGAACTTATATTAAAGAGAATAATGTAAGCCCGGATTACATAGCATGCGATTTTCATCCTGAATATTCTACTACCAATCTGGCAAAAAAACTCAGCAGCGAGGGCGAGAACGCCAGGCTCGTGCAGGTGCAGCACCATTTTGCGCATATCGCTTCGTGTATGTTTGATAATAATATAGATGAAAAGGTAATAGGCGTCTCTTTTGATGGCACAGGTTATGGCATGGATGGAAATCTCTGGGGAGGAGAATTCCTGCTAGCGACAAGAAAGAGCTTTTACAGGTTAAACCACATAAGATACGCTCCGCAACCGGGGGGAGATGTCGCGGCAAAGCAAGGCTGGAGAATGGCTATAAGTTATCTTATACAGGCCTTTGGGGATGAGTTTCTTGACCTTGACTTGCCATTATTCCTTGGTATGAGTCGTGGAAATATTGAGATCATAAGCAACATGATAAAGAAGAATGTGAACTCGCCGCTTACATCAAGCGCCGGAAGGCTCTTTGACGCGGTCTCAGCTATGCTCGGCATATGCCGGGAATCGACATTTGAGGCAGAAGCAGCTATATTGCTTGAAAAAAACGCCGCGAAATCGGTATATGATTATTACACATACAAGATAACGTCGCATCATATAGACTTTTCTCCTACTATAAGAGAGATCGTGGATGATATCTATGATGGGGAAGATATATCTGTGATAAGCGCGAAATTTCATAATACATTAGGCGAGGCGATAGTCGATATGTGCATGAGGGCTTATTCCGCGATAGGCGTTGACAAGGTAGTGATATCAGGCGGGTGTTTTCAGAATAAGTTTCTCCTGGATTATCTTAAAAAGCGCTTTAAAGAGACCAAACTTAAGCTATATACGCATAGCAAGTTTTCTACAACAGATATCGGGATCTCCGTTGGCCAGGCTACGGTCTGCGAAAATATAAGGTGAAAAAGTTATGTGCTGGTCGGTTCCGGGTAAGATACTGGAAATAAAAGAAAACATAGCCACGGTGGAGATATCAGGCTTAAAAAAGGATGTCGGCCTTGATATTATAGATGATCCAAAGGTCGGTGAGTATGTTGTTGTGCATGCCGGTTACGCTATACAAAAAGTTGATGAAGAGAGCGCGAACTTTACAATAGATTTTTTTAATGGAAAGCATAATAATGCTTAAGTTTATCGATGAATATAGAGACAAAGGCCTTTGCGCGGATATAGTGGAAAAGATAAAGGCGATATCTAAAAAAAGATTAAAGATAATGGAGGTATGCGGCGGCCACACAATGGCGATACATAAAAACGGCATACACAAACTTATCGGCGATAACATAAAACTGATATCAGGGCCCGGATGCCCTGTATGCGTTACCTCAGTAGAAGATATAGACATGGTTTTAGCCTTATCAAGGATTGAGGGGCTGGTTATATGTACTTTTGGTGATCTCTTTAATGTGCCTGGAACAGGCTCTCTTACCCTTGATAAGCAAAGAGCAGAAGGTGCCGATATAAGAATAGTCTATTCTGTCAGAGATGTTATTACACTTGCCAAGGAAGAAAGAGAAAAAAAGTTCGTTTTCATAAGCATCGGTTTTGAGACGACAGCGCCAACTGCTGCCGCTGCTATTATCCAGGCTGATCAGGATGGTTTAGATAATTTTTATATATTATCGTTAAATAAGACTATGCCCAGAGCGCTTAAAGCGATATTGGAGGATAGCAGGACCGATATAGATGGGCTTATCTGTCCGGGGCATGTTAGTACGATAGCGGGTACGGATATGTATAATTTTATAGTTGATAAGCTGCGCATACCCTGCTGCGTTACGGGTTTTGAGCCATCAGATATACTTACAAGCATATACATCCTAACGGAACTTGCTGAAAAAAACCAGGCCAAGTTGGTTAACGCGTATAAAAGAGCTGTTAAGGCGCAAGGCAATGAGAAGGCGTTAAGTATTATGGAAAAAGTCTTTAAGCCCTCTGATGTCCAATGGCGGGGCTTGGGCAATATACCAGACAGCGGACTCGCGCTTAAGGATGAGTATTCAAGGTTTGACGTACTCAATACATTTAAAATAGATAGGCCCACCTCGATATCGGAGAAAGACTGTATATGCGGCGATATATTAAGAGGCGCAAAAGTGCCAAGCGATTGTAAACTCTTTAGGAATATCTGTACCCCCTCTAATCCAAGAGGCGCGTGTATGGTTTCAAGTGAGGGAAGTTGCGCAGCGGCTCACAGGTATGGTGATTAATTATGTCTAAGATAACATTAGCACATGGAAGCGGTGGCACATTAACGCAAGAGCTTATAGAGAGCGTATTTTTTAAGCATCTTGGTAATAAGTTTCTAAGCAAAAATGACGATTCCGCTATCTTGCCCGGAGAGGCTGCTAATATAGCGTTTACAACAGACTCCTTTGTTATAAAGCCATTATTCTTTCCGGGGGGTGATATAGGCAAGCTCTCTATCTGCGGAACAGTTAATGACTTGGCGGTAAATGGCGCTACGCCCAAATATTTAAGCTGCGGATTTATACTTGAAGAAGGCTTGGATATAGAAGATCTTAGAAAAATAGTTGAATCGATGGCATCCTGGGCAAAGATTGCCGGGGTTGATATAGTATGTGGCGATACAAAGGTAGTTGAGAAAAATAGTGTTGATAGCATATTTATTAATACATCAGGCATAGGGGTTTTAAGAGACGGCATAAACTTAAGCGTTGATAATATATCTGTTGGCGATAAAATTATTGTCACAGGTAATTTGGGTGACCATGGTATAGCTGTTCTTAGCAAACGTAAAGGGTTTGAGTTCGAGAGCGAATCCATAAGCGATTGTGCGCCTCTTAATCATATGCTTAAAGTTCTTACAGACAATATTAAAGAGGTAAAATTTATGCGCGATGCCACCCGTGGAGGCGTTGCCACTACATTAAATGAAATAGTAAAACATAAAGATTTTGGCATAATGATCGAGGAAGAAAGAGTACCTGTATTAGATAGCGTAAGGTCAGCGTGTGAATTATTAGGCCTGGATCCGTTGTATATAGCTAACGAAGGCAAGGCGCTTGTTATAATTGATAAAGAGTATGAGGCAAAGGCATTGGAGATATTGCGTAGTAATGAATATGGCAGTAATGCAGCGAGCATAGGCGAGATTACGCAGGATAATCAAGATATGGTTTGTCTCAAAACGCCCTTAGGCGCAACACGTGTATTGGGCATGCTTTCAGCTGACCCGATACCGAGGATATGTTAAAGTCTTATGCATGAGCTGATGATCACTAAAAATTTAGTCTCTCTTCTCGAAGACGCGGTACGCCCAAACGATGTAGGCCAAGTAAAGACCGTTTATCTGGAAGTCGGTAGATTAAGATATCTTGTTCCAGAGATTGTGACATCTTGTTTTGCGCAGATTGAAAAAAGCGACAAGCTTAAACAGGCGAAATTAGATCTTAAGGTATTGCCGGTCAAGCTTAGATGTTCGGACTGCGGCAAGGAAAGCTCTACAGATGAGAATAATTTTATCTGTAGTTTTTGTTTAAGCAAGGACGTTGATATCGTATCAGGTAAAGAGTTTATATTAAAATCCATAGAATGGTAACAGGAGTGAATATGGCATTTAAGGTTATAAAGGAAAATGTTCTTAAAGCGAATGATAACACAGCTAGTGTTATCAGGGAGTCTATGAAAAAGAGCAAGACCCTGATGATTAATATAATCTCCTCTCCGGGTGCTGGAAAGACTACCCTCATTGAAAAGATACCGCCTATGTTAAAAGACGCGGGCATAAGTTTTGCCGTTTTAACAGGGGATTGTTTTACATCCAATGACGCGACTCGCATAGACAAGGCGGGTGCACAGGTAATTCAGATTAATACAGGCAACTCATGCCATATCGATGCCGGTTTTATAAAAAAAGCGATCTCTGAAATTAATATGGATGGGCTTGACCTTCTTATCGTTGAGAATGTAGGCAATTTAGTCTGCCCCGCGGAATTTGATATCGGTGAAGACTGTAAAATAGTCATCTTAAGTATCCCCGAAGGTGACGATAAGCCTAAAAAATACCCGCTGGTCTTTACAGAAAGCGAGCTAGTACTCTTGAATAAGGTGGATCTCCTAGGACATCTACCGTTTGATATAGATGAATGTATAAAAAATATACAAGGTGTAAATTCAAAGGCGCCTATAATAAAGATATCGTCTCTTAAAGGTGATGGCATCGATGAATTTATAGGTTGGATAACAAAAAGAATTAACATAAAAAAGGAGAGATAGCATATGAGATACGGTTATCTGAATAAAGCGGATTTTAAAAAGTTTGTAGAGGGGCTTATTAAAAAGCAGAAGGTGGTAGCTCCTGTAAAGAAGGAGAACCAGTTTGTCTTTGCCCAAGTGGAGGACGCTAGCCAGGTAAGCCTTGATTATATACCTACTATACTGCCACCAAAAAAATATTTTATGCCGCAGCATCAAAAACTTGGGGATTTCAATATGGGCGAGGCCAAGATGAGCAGCACCCAGGTTGATGTGGAGCCTTTGATATTATTTGGCGTACGTACATGCGACATAGAGGGCATAGAGTGCCTAGATGTAGCCCTCAATGATAGCCCGGCAGATCCGTATTTTGCCAAGAAAAAGAAGAGCATAATCATAATAGGTTATGAGTGTATGAAGCCCTGCGATGAGTACGCGACATGCGTCGCGATGGATACACATGTCCCTAAAGCGGGATATGACATAATGCTTACAGATGCCGGGGATAAATATATCGTGCATATTAATTCAATGGCCGGAGACAAGCTGATAGGCAAAAGCCCGTTATTTGGTAAGACTACTGCTGAACTTGAGGGCAAGATAAAAGCAGAGCTTAAGGCCCTGCAAGAAGCGAAGCTTAAAAATTTTGATAACAAACTTGACGCGGGGTACAAGGAGCTCAGAAGGGTCTTTAAAGACTCGTATTCCAGCAAGTTTTGGCAGGAGAACGTCGGAAAGCGCTGTCTCTCATGCGGAAATTGCACAGCAGTTTGTCCTACATGTTATTGCTTTGATATATATGATACAGTTACCCTCGATGTCACCAAGGGAACCAGAAACAGGGTTTGGGATTCCTGCCAGCTTGAGGAATTTGCCGAGGTAGCCGGGGGCGAGAGTTTTCGCGAGGAGCGCTCCGCGAGACAGAGGCACAGATATCACAGAAAGTTCGATTATTCCGTTAAAAAGTATAATAAGTTCTTTTGTGTAGGTTGTGGGCGATGCACAAGAACATGTATGGCAAAGATAAGCTTAATAGATACCGTAAACGAACTTACAAAGGAGCATAAAGATGCAAAAAAATAACTCAAATGATTGTACGTGTAACACATCCGTAGATGTCGAGCCTGTATATTCACATCGTGTAGGCGAGATCGTTAAGGCAAAGAAAATGACAGAGAATGAAAAGTTCTTTGAGATAAGACTCGAAGACGGCAACCCGCTTGGGCATCAGCCCGGACAGTTTGCCCAGTTTTCAATATTAGGTATAGGAGAGGCCCCTATATCTATATCCTCATCCCCTACCAAGGAAGAGAGGAACCACTTCGAGATATGCGTGCGTAACACCGGGGCGTTTACAAACGCTCTACACAAACTTGACGTGGGAGATAAGATAGGTGTAAGAGGCCCCTTTGGGAAAGGCTTTCCTATAGAGGAGCTAAAGGGAAATGACCTGTTATTTGTAGCAGGTGGCCTTGGCATAGTCCCTCTTCGCTCATTGATAAATTTCGTTATTGATAGAAGAAGAGACTTTGGTAAAGTGACAGTACTTCTAGGATGTAAGGCCCCGAAGGATAGGTTGTTTAAGGAGGAAGTCACAAGATGGGAAAAGATGGCGGATATAGGTTATGCCTGCACGGTTGACAAGGCGGATCCTGATTGGAAAGGCAACGTCGGCGTTATCACAAGCCTTTTACCGGGTGCGGATATAGATGTAAACAAGACATACGCTGTTGTTGTAGGCCCGCCTATTATGTATAAGTTTGTTATAGCCGAGCTTGTAAAGAAAGGCTTAGCGGATAACCAGATAATCCTTTCCCTTGAAAGGCGCATGAAATGCGGACTTGGCAAATGCGGCCACTGCCAGATAAATCACCTATATGTTTGTAAGGATGGGCCAACATTTAAATATTCAGAGATAAAAGGATTGGAGGAGGCACTATGAGCAAGGCGAAGAAAAAGGTTAGAATAGCGTTTTTTGATTTTGCTGATTGCGAAGGATGCCAGCTTCAGCTCTTGTATCTTAATGAAGCGTTCTTAGGCGTCCTGGAACATTGCGAAATTGTTAATTTCAGAGAGGCTATTTCTGAGAGAAGCGATGATTACGATATAGCGTTTATCGAGGGCTCCATTACAAGAAAGCATGATGAAGAGCGCCTTAAAAAGATAAGAGGCAACGCCAAGATAATCATAGCTTATGGTGCCTGTGCCTGCATAGGTGGTATAAATGGTTTAAGAAAACGTTTTACTCAGGATGAGGCCAAGGAGATAGTTTACAAGGGAAGAGAGTTTCCTCTCGAGGCCGGTGAACCACGTCCTGTACATGATATAGTCAAGGTAGACTATTACATACATGGTTGCCCTACTAATAACGATGAGACCGTAAAGGTACTAAAATCGATATTACTCGGAAAAGGGTATAAGGTTCCAAATCATTCTGTATGTGTAGAATGCAAGTTAAAAGAGAATGTGTGCCTCTTTGAGAAGGGCCAGGTCTGTATGGGTCCCGTTACAAGGGCAGGCTGTGACGCGTGGTGTATAAGCAATGGTAACACCTGTTATGGCTGCAGAGGCCTTCTTGATAATCCGGCTGAGCAAGGCCAGATAGATGTATTAAAGAATAACGGTTATTCACTAGAGGAGCTTACACAGCGGTTCGATCTTTATAACGCGTGTAGAATGGAGGCAGATAAAAAATGAGTGAACAATTAGCGAAAAAAGAGCTTGATATCAATGTCGAATATTTAACACGTGTAGAGGGGCATGGAAATATAGTTATAAATATAAAAAAGGGAATTATCGAAAAATGCGAGCTTCAGATAATCGAGGCACCGCGATTTTTTGAGGCTATGGTAAGGGGAAGATCTATATTTGAGGTCCAGCATATAACATCGCGTATATGCGGAATATGCTCAACAGGCCATTGCATGGCATCGATAAAAGCGAGCGAAGACGCGGCAGGGTTTAAGCCTTCAGAGCAGACCAATGCCTTTAGAAAGCTTCTCTTGCATTACGAAACATTCGATAGTCATCTACTACATATATATTTTCTTGTTGCACCTGACGCGCTCGGGGCAAAGAGTGTACTGCCGCTTGTCGCGACACACAAGGATGTAGTGCTTCGCGCCCTTAGAATGAAAAAACAATATAGCGATTTGTGCGACATACTTGCCGGAAGGCATACACACCCGATAACATGCTGTCCGCGGGGTTTTACAAAGCTTCCGACGCAAAAAGAACTAAAAGCGATGAGGGACATCCTAAAGTCTCAGGAAGACGACCTTATGATCACGGTAGATACCATAAAATCTCTAGCGCCAAAGCTTCCTGCCTTTGAACGTGAGACAGAGTATATCGCCTTAACCCACCCTGATGAATACGCTTTTCTGGATGGCGACATCACTTCAACAGATATCGAGGGCGCGATTAAGCCTATAGATTACAGGCAGGCGATCCATGAATATCATGTTGCGCACAGCACGTCAAAGCATTCTAAGAACAAAAGAGGCTCTTATATGGTTGGTGCCTTGGCAAGGATAAATATAAACTTTGATAAGCTTAATAAACTAGGAAAGTCTGTAGCAAATACACTTGGGTTTAAAACGCCATGTTATAACCCATATATGAATACCGTTGCTCAGCTTATCGAGATAGCCCATTGCTATGCTGATTCTCTGGCTATCATAGAGCGCTTTATCAAGGATGGCGTGGATTATGATCAGGTTGTAAGTTCATGGCCTAGGGTAGATGAGAAGGAGAGCTTTAGCTGTAACTCAGGAAAAGGCGTTGGAGCGGTAGAGGTTCCACGCGGGCTTCTTGTCCATGATTACGATATAGATAGCAAGGGCATTGTCAATAACGCTAACTGTGTAATACCTACGAATCAGAACTTAGCGAATATAGATCTCGATCTTAAGAAACTGGTTCCGGAGTTTATTAATAAACCTAAGGATGAGATCACGCTCTTGGCGGAGATGCTGGTAAGGGCATATGACCCGTGTATATCCTGCTCATGCCATATGCTTGATGTAAAATTTGTCTAAAAGCTATTTATGAATAAGATCTTAGTAATAGGTATAGGCTCCATTCTAAAAGGCGACGATGGCATCGGCCCTCGCGTGATTGATGAATTGGAAAAAGATTCCTTGCCTGATAATGTTGTTCTCGAGAGAGGCGACTTATCAGGCATGGATCTTATAAAGTTCTTCCCTGAATTTAAGCGCGTAATAATTGTAGATGCCGCTGATATGAAAGCGCCTTCCGGTGAGATAAAGGTCTTTACCTTTGACCAGATAAAGGAATCTACATTTTGCGATAGCTTTTCAACTCACGGGATGGCGTTACTTGAAACGCTTACCCTTTCCAAGGCACTTGATATGAACCCTGAAATTATTATTGTCGGGGTTCAGCCCGAGGATGTTTCATATAATCTCAGGCTTACCGGTTTAATCGAATCTAGGATACCGATTATAGTAGATACGATAAAGGAATTATTATGACTAGCTCATTATGGCTTTTGTGCGTTACAGCCGCTTCAATAGGTTTTTTGCATACCCTCTTTGGCCCTGATCATTACTTACCATTTATAGTTATGAAAAAAGCGCGCAACTGGTCTTTTGCAAAGACATTATCTATTACTATAGCATGCGGGTTGGGCCATGTATTAAGTTCCGTTGTGTTAGGGCTAATAGGGATAGCGGCAGGGATAGCTCTTATGAAGCTTGAGGTTTTTGAGTCCTTTAGAGGTAACATAGCGGCTTGGGCGCTTATCGGATTTGGTTTCGCGTATTTTTTATGGGGTGTAAGAATGGCAATACGCAATAAGCCCCATACGCACATACATGTACATGATGATGAAAAGAAGCATAGCCATCACCATAGCCATGTAGATGTACACAGCCATGTGCATGAAGATAAAGTAAAGAGCATAACCCCATGGATACTCTTTGTAGTCTTTGTGTTAGGCCCATGCGAGCCCTTAATACCTATCCTGATGTATCCCGCGGCCAAAGGTTCCTTGATGGGGCTTATCCTGGTAACGTCTGTCTTTGGTATCGTTACCTTAGCTACCATGACAGGTATCGTCGTAATCGTATCATTTGGTATCAACTTAGTGCCTATAAAAAAGATCGAGAGATACACGCATGCCTTGGCAGGCGCTGCTATATGTTTATCAGGCATGGCGATCCAATTCTTAGGGTTATAAAGATATTCGATAATCCACCTTCCGTAAAAAATCATCTATTCCCTTTAAATTAAGTTGCAATAGTTATCCCCTCATTGTTATAATAAAAATATATAAAATAAAAAAATGGAGGTTATATTCTATGAGATGTTTTAAGGTATTATCTATATCGGTCTGCTTGATTGCCTTACCCGTATTAGCTGTAATGGCTTCAGAGCCGAGCAATGAGGAGCTTTTACAGGTGATAGAGGAGCTAAGAGAAAGGATATCAGTCTTAGAAAAGAAGGTTTCAGGCGTGCAGGCGAAAGAGGAAGCTAAGCCTTCAACCGATGTTATGGAGACAGAGATAGAGCATCGCGTAGAGAAGCATGTTCTCGGTAAGATAGAAAAGGATATAAACAATAAAGTAGCGATCAATTCGCTTGGCCTTAAGTTAGGTATAGGTGCTACAATGATTGTACAAGGTGGCATTGACGCGAATCGCACTACCAATAATAAGGAAGACGTAACCGGCGGAAGCTACCAGGTGGATATCCAGCTTGAGAAGGAGTTCAAAGATTATGGTTACGCCTTTGTTCAGATCGAGGCAGGTGATGGCACAGGTGTAATGGACTCGCTTGAGGTCTTTTCAAACGTCGACAATAATAATGACGACACAAATAACGATGTTGAATTGACTAAATTCTGGTATGAGCATAATCTCTTTGATAAGCAGATATCACTAGCTGCGGGTAAGTGGGATCCGACAGATGTCATCGATAAAAACCTTATGGCAGGTGACGATTCAAGGCAGTTTTTGGCTGAGATATTCAATAATGCCGCTACATTTGATAGGCCCAGTAAGGCACCGGGGTTATGGGCCAGGTTAAGGCCGAAAGATATAGAGTGGCTGGAGTTGCAGGGGCAGGTATTCACAGGTGACGGAGAGTGGGAGAATATGACAGATCACCTTGAATTTACCCCGGAGATAATATTTAAGCCCAAGTTTGGAGAGGGCCTTATAGGAAATTATAGGGTATATGGCTGGCTAAGGAATACAAATTACACCAAGTGGAGTGATATAACAAAGACAGCAGAGCATAGATACGGCCTTGGAGTCAGTGTAGATCAGGAGGTTACTGATGTTGTAGGAGTATTCGGCCGTTATGGCTGGGCCGACCCTGATCTTTACAATCCTGCTGTTACCTCATCCAGTGGTACTAATTTCTCTATCGAGCATACATGGTCTGCTGGTTTGTCATTTAAAGGAAAGCCATGGGGCAGAGAGAAGGATCATATCGGAATAGCATGCGGCATGGTAATACCGAGCGATAAATATAAAGAGTATGGCGGCACCAACCTGAAGGCAGACGATGAAGGCCATGCGGAGATTTATTATAACTGGTTTGTTAATGAGCATTTCGCGTTTTCCCCGGATCTACAGGTCGTATGGAACCCGTTCGGTAATGATTATGTTGTCAATGGCCAGAGAAGAGACCAGACCATTACTGTCATAGGTTGCAGAGGCCACCTTGATTTCTAATAAACTAGGCGCTGTCCCTAGTTTATTCCTAGTTTATTGAACACTATGAAAATACTCATAACAGGAGCAACCGGGTTTATCGGTAAGAGGTTATCAGGGCGCCTTGTACAGGATGGACATGAAGTTATCTGTACAGGGCGTATGCTTTCTAAGCTAGGCAGTTTACTCGATAAGGTAAAGGCGATACGCCTAGACATAGAAGACCCCGTGATGTTAAGAGACTTACTAGGCAAAGAAAAGCCTGATATAGTATTTCATTGTGCGGCACTTGTAGATAATTTTTCTCTTGATAAGCTTATGCGCGTTAACAGAGACGGCACTCGAAATGTTCTTGATGCCTGCGCTAAAGAGGCGATAGAAAAGGTAGTATACTTAAGCTCGATTTCAGTTGTAAGTGGCAATCACCAAGTACCGCTTACAGATGACCTTCCTTATAGCGCGACCAATCAATACGGAGAATCCAAGATAGAGGCGGAGAAGATAGCTTTTTCATATCGGAAAAAAGGGAGGAAAATATTGATTATAAGGCCTGTCATGGTCTATGGAGAAGATGAACCTCATCTATTAGGTTTGATATCAAGACTTAGCAGATGGCGCTTGCTTCCTATTGTGGGGCCGGGAGACAATAAACTTCAGTTGGTTTATATAGATAATGTTGTTGATGTTATGATGTTGGCTATAGATAATGACGCGGCTTATGAGGGTACGTATATTGTCGCGGATAATGAAGTCCTTACTATCAAGGAATTTTTTGAATATATAGCTAGCGTCCAAAGTGCAAAGCCGCCTTTTAGCATTCCAGAAAGACTGGTCTCATTCCTTAAAATAATCCCTTTCTGTAATAAGGGGCTTTCTTTTTTTAAAAAGGACAGAATCTACAGTATTCAGAGAATAAGAGAGAAGTTAGGATATTTTCCTAAGGTATCAACGCACGATGGGCTAAAGAGAGCGGTATTATCATATGGCAATAGAAGATAATCAGCGCAAAAAGGATATGTTGCAGTTAGTCGTTGCTGATAAGTGTGGAAAGATATACGCTATTGACTATCTGCAGGCTACAGGCATGAAGGCAGGCACATTCTTTAAGCTTGTTAAAAAAGATCTCATAGAGCTTCCTTTCGGAAGTGAGCTATTTATTATGCCGCAAAGGCTTGCTGTTGGTTACGATTACAAATCAAAAGGCTTTGTAGCAATAGACAGAAACCCATATTCTAAGAAAGAAGAACCTTGTTTTGCGGTCTCTGCCTTTATCTCTCCGGGATATACCATAACCTACAACGCTTCATATATAGAAAGTTCTAATGCAAAGATCCTGCCGCTTTTTTCATATTCAGCGGTCTGTTTTTACAGGGATAAGTTTTATGTATCAGCCATAAGGGTTGATAGAAGCACACGTCAGGATTTGCGTTTTATGAGTATACCCAGGATAAAAACAGGGATAAATAAAGTAAGAAAGCTCTTTTCCAAAAACAGGCTTTTTACACATCTTGAAAGATGCGCTTTATGCTATAACTGTCCTGCCGCTAAGAATCTGTTCTTAAAAAGGCACGAGGCGCCGCTTCCTACTTCGCCATCATGTAATTCGCGCTGTATAGGATGTATATCGCATCAGCCTGACAAGAGATGCGCAGTAACACAGCCAAGGATAAAATTTATACCTTCTTCGGAAGAAATCTCCCAAGTTGCTCTCTTTCACATAGGAAATGTAAAAGACGCAGTGGTAAGTTTTGGCCAGGGTTGCGAGGGAGAACCCCTTTTGGCCGGAGAAGCAATAGAAGAGGCGATAAAGCAGATAAGAATAGAGACCGCCAGAGGCGTCATAAACCTAAATACCAATGCCAGCAAGCCAGAGGTAGTAAAGAGGTTGTTTGCGGCAGGATTAAGCAGTATACGCGTAAGCATAAACAGCGCGCAGGAGAAATATTACAACAGGTATTATAAGCCGCAAGGGTATAAATTCAGCGATGTCTTAAAATCAATAAAAATAGCCAAGGATGCAGGTGGCTTTGTCTCACTTAATTACCTTGTTATGCCGGGTTTTACCGATTCTGAGGATGAGGTAAGGGAATTCAAGCGATTACTTCGCAAATGCAAGTTAGATATGGTCCAGTTAAGGAACCTAAATATAGATCCCTTGTACTATTTTAGAGAACTCAAGATATCACCCGATGTAGCCGTATTATGTGGTATAAAAGAGTTGATCAGTGACCTTAAAAAAGAATTTCCATCACTCATGCTCGGCTACTTTAACCCTTCAAGAGGCAGAGTTAGCCGTTTTAAGCGCCTAACCCTTTACACCATTTAACTCATAGCAAAACAAGTCTATGTCCTCGCTTCGGCGTGATTCCCGCAGGAACGCTCAAAACCCCCAGCGTGGTTTTTTCGCTCCGCTTTATTGCTCATTCATACAATCTAAAGAACACGGAAAAACCATGCCATTCGCAATAAAAAGGTCCTGCTCTGAATCACACCAAAGAGAGGAATGATAATATTGATTTTAGTTAAGATGCATAAAAATGACTTTGCTGCAATTAATGCAGGGCTTTTTTAATGCGAGCGGGCAAGGTTCGCCCTGATTAGATATTATGCGAGAGCGAGCAGAAAAATAGAGTAAAATTTTCACGCTGGGAAAATTTTACGTCCCTGCATAATTGTAGCAAAGTTATTTTAAGTCTCAATTTATAGAAACGTAGTGTTTCTTGTAGTCTTGTTGAGGGATTGCAGATATAAATATTATATTTACATATATATAAGTAATAGTGTATAATATGTTTCTTCAAGTAAGTAAAACCAAAAATCAAAAGGAGGCATTAATGAGTGGCATCTTTGGAGTTGTTTCTAAAGGCGATTGTATGGATACCTTGTTTTACGGTACGGATTATCACTCACATCTGGGCACCGAGTATGGCGGTATGGCGGTATTGGGGGATGATTTTATACGCCAGATACATAGTCTTAACCAGAGCCAGTTCAAATCAAAATTTTATAATGATTATAAGCATATGAAAGGCAACAAGGGCATAGGCGTTATTAGCGATCGTGATGAACAGCCGATATACTTAAATTCGAAATTCGGACCATTCTGTATAGTTACAAGCGGATTTATAGAGAATACAAAGGATCTGACAACCAGGCTTCTTGGTGAGGGGATATCTTTCAGTGAATTCAGAAAGGGAGATGTAAATTCAACAGAGTTAGTCGCCAAATTAATAAATCAGGGCGATAGCATAGTAGACGGTATAGAAAGGATGTTTACGGCTATTGAAGGCTCGTGTTCATTACTGCTTTTGCATAAAGACGGTATTTACGCGGCAAGAGACCGCTTTGGTTATATGCCGCTTATTATCGGAAAGCGCGCTGATGAATGGGCGATTACTACGGAAACGTCCGCTTTTGAGAATAATGATTTCAAGATAACAAAGTATCTTGCTCCGGGAGAGGTGGTGTTGGTAGAAGAAAAAGGCATTTCAACGATAGCGCCTGGAAGAGAGACAAATCAGATATGTGCTTTTCTTTGGATATACACAGGTTTCCCGGCCTCAAATTACGAGGGCATAAATACAGAGATTGTAAGAGAGAGATGTGGACGTTTTCTTGCAAAGCGCGATAAAGATATAGAGGTTGATGTTGTTTCAGGCGTACCTGATTCAGGCCTTGCGCATGGCTTAGGTTATGCCATGGAATCCGGCAAGCCCTTCAGACGTCCGCTTGTAAAATATACCCCGGGTTATGGCAGGAGTTATACCCCGTCGACTCAGGAGACAAGAGACCTAATAGCAAAGATGAAATTAGTACCCGTCAGAGAGATAATCGATGGAAATAGGATTGTAGTATGCGAGGATTCCATAGTAAGAGGTACTCAGCTTAAGAACTTTACAGTAAAAAAGCTTTGGGAAAGAGGGGCTAAAGAGATACACGTAAGGCCGGCGTGTCCGCCGCTTATGTTCCCATGCAAATTCAATCTTTCTACCCGCTCCATAGATGAACTCGCGGCGCGTAAAGCGATTCGCGCTCTTGAAGGCCATGATATCGAAGATGTATCAGAATATATTAATCCTGAGTCAGAAAAATATAAGAATATGGTGGCCTGGATAGCTAAGGACCTTGAAGTTACTACCCTTAGGTTCCAGACCGAGGATGATATGGTCAAGGCGGTCGGCCTTCCAAGGGAGAAGCTCTGCATGTATTGTTGGAATGGAGAGTGCCCGGCAAGCAAAGGCAGTAAAAGCGCGCGCAAAGAGCAGGACGGGGTTATCGCCTAAGGCAAGAGGCTTTCCTCGTGAAGAAAGGATATCATTAATGCAGGTTGTAATATCGATAATAATATGGTTTTTCGGTACAATACTTACGTTCGTTTTATTCCTAGCAAGCTTGTTCATCGCGATAGTATGCGCCCCTTTTGATAAACAGAAAAGAATGGTTCATGCTCAGTGCTTTTGGTGGGCGGATGCGATAATAGGCTTTAACCCATATTGGGATGCTAAGGTAAGCGGACTAGAAAATATCGATAAGAATAAGACATATGTTATCGTAGCAAACCACCAGAGCCTAGCGGACATAGTCGTCATGTATAAGACACGCGCACAATTTAAGTGGGTATCTAAAGAGGCTGTTTTTAAAGTACCCCTTATAGGTTGGTGCCTTTCCCTTGGCAGGCATATAAAGCTTACCCGAGGCAAATTTGATAGTATCAAAAAAGCTTATAGGCAAGCGGCTATCTGGCTTAAAAAGGATATGTCTGTCCTATTCTTTCCTGAAGGAACACGTAGCGATACCGATAATATGAATAATTTTCAAAATGGCGCGTTCAAGCTTGCCATAAAAGAAAATGTACCTATACTTCCTATATGCCTGCAGGGAACAAGAAACGCCATACCTAGGGGGGGATGGATTTTTAAGAGAAAGGCCGCGGTCAAGGTAACAGTGCTTCCCCCAATAGAGACCAAGGATATTCCTCCAGGCGATTTCGCGCGCTTAAGAGATATTACATATAAACAACTTAATGATATTTTCGCAGGTAATGTTTAATATATTATATTAAGGAGCATTGACTATGGCTACAAAAAACTACTATAAGATATTAGGGGTCGATGAAAAAGCTACCCCCAGTCAGATGAAGTCCGCGTATCGAAAACTTGCTTTAAAATATCACCCGGACAGGGTCCCAGAAGCTGAGAAGACTCAAGCAGCTGAGAAATTCAAGGAGATAGCAGCTGCTTATTATACATTAGGTGATGTCACGCGAAGAAAAGAGTACGACGATTATAAGGATGGCGCCGATGTCTTTAGAAGCGGCCATGGCTCAGGAGATTTTGCGTCACAATCAGGATTTGATTTTGATGATCTGATGAAACACTTTAGCGGTGCAGGCGCGGGAGCAGGTCCAGGCACACGGCCTCGTAGCAGAGGAGGCTCCAGCAGATATTTTTCTTTCAATGATCTATCTGATCTATTCCAAGGTCAAAACAGGCCTCAGGGCGGTTCTTCGGATATGTATGGAGATTATGATGTTGCCGGCGAAGAACCGACGCATAAATACGATACAGATGTCCACGCGAATCTGACTATCCCCAAGAATGTAGCTTTAAACGGAGGGGATGTAAAGTTCAAGTTAAAAGACAGCCGCACCATTACCTTAAAGATCGCCAAGAATACAAAGAACGGCCAAAAGATGCGGCTAAAGGGTCTCGGCGCAATATGCCCTTGCTGCGATCATAAAGGTGATTTTATCGTTGCTATAAGATTGGGTTAATTAAGGGGACACACTACTTAATTCATTATAAACTTTATATAAGAATTAAGTAGTGTGTCCCCATAGTGTTCAAATTATGCTTGAAAACGACTTTGAAAAAAAATGGCTTGAGGTAAAAGGCGCGGAGGAATTAGACCACGTTATTCTCCTGGCTGAAAAGAAAAGAGGCTAAGATGAATACTAGTTCCTGGTTTTTAAAGATTTCCTCCAGACAGCGAATTTGGTTGTGTGCGACAGTGCTGGGGATGCTCGCAATTGTAGCGCTTGGAATTTTGTTAAGCTCATCAAGCAAACCAAGGGAGTCAACAGGCCTTAGCGCTAGTATGTCTATTCAGAACATTGCTCCCAAACTCGGAGTTACGCCTAAGGGCCTTGCCAGAGAACTTGAACTACCGCTTAACATTTCCAAGAATAAGCCTCTTAGCTTATTCGGGGTGACAGATAAAGAGCTTCAGCACGCTGCTGAACATATTCTTTCTCATAATGATTCTATTCTTAAATATTATGTTTATGCAGCCTTGTTTTTATGGGGGCTTGTATTTCTTGTGAGGCTTGGTCGTCCTGACGGATCTGATATTAAGGACCGCAGCTGTTGGTACCCAAGAGCCCCATTTATAATTGCTCTCTTGTTTTCTGTAGCAGTAGCTGGATTTATTCTTGGTAAATCACCTAACCCCATGGAGAGTGCCGTTAAAGTGTTTAAGTCCATGGTAGGGCTTTATCCTGATCCAGCGGCTAAAGTAATCGCCTTTGGATTTTTTATTATACTTGCTGTTATCGGAAATAAGATAATCTGTGGTTGGGCATGTCCCTTTGGTGCCTTGCAGGAGCTTATTTATAGTATACCAATTTTGCGGAATATTAAAAAGAAGAGACTGCCATTTGTGTTTACAAACACAATTCGCGTATTGCTTTTTATTGTTACACTCCTTTTTCTGTTCGGAGTTATTGGGGGGCGAAGAGGGTTTGTAATTTACCACTACGCTAATCCCTTTAACCTTTTTAATCTTGATTTTGAGACATCTGGTATCCTGCGGAGAATAATTATCGTGCTGCTGATATCACTTATTATCTATCGTCCATTCTGCCAGCTTATCTGCCCTTTCGGCCTTATCTCCTGGATAGTTGAGCGTTTTAGTATTTTTCGTATTCAAATTGATAAAGAGAAGTGCACTCAGTGCGGCGCTTGCGTAAAGGCATGCCCCTTAGAAGCCGCAAAGGGCAGGGTTGATGGTAAAAAGATGCCGGCAGATTGTTTTAGTTGCGCTCGCTGCTTGAGCACTTGTCCTGTTGATGCTATTAAATATGTACCTTTTTTTAGTAAAAAAGGTAATACTTATAAATACAGCCTTAAAAATAGAGCTAAACAATAAAATACAGCAGGCAGGCACAAACATAGACAGATTAAGGGGACACATGGATTAAGGGGACACACTACTTAATTCACGTGCTAATAATTTAACAACAAAGAAGGTATAACGGATTATGCTAAAGTTTCTAAGTATAGCTTTTGGCGGAGCGGCAGGAGCGCTTCTAAGATACGGGGTATCAGGCCTGATCTCCAGGTCTTTCAGCGGCGGCTTTCCATTGGGCACGTTGGCAGTCAATCTTATAGGGTCGTTTCTAATAGGGCTTATATGGGGTGTGCTTGAAATTGCGACGATATCGCAGAACTTAAGACTGTTTCTACTCATAGGACTATTGGGATCATTTACTACCTTTTCAACATTCTCTCTGGAAAATTTCAGTATGATCAGGGATGGCGAGTATTGGCTTGTTCTTTGCAATGTCGCCTTAAGTGTGGTGTTAGGTGTAATGTTTGTCTTTATCGGGTTTTTTGTGTCACGGTTCACTTTGGATATTTTAAGATAAGGGGAGAGATATGAAACTACCGGAAGAAGGGATGTTATTAAGGATATTTATCGGAGAAGCGGATAAGCATGGTGCTAAGCCTTTGTATGAGGAGATAGTCGTAAGGGCAAGAAAATTAGGCCTTGCCGGAGCGACGGTGATTCGTGGTATAATGGGTTTCGGTGCGACAAGCAGGATACATTCATCCAAGATACTCAGGCTTTCAGAGGATACGCCCGTTGTTGTTGAAGTAGTCGACACAGAAGAAAATTTAAATAAATTGCTGCCATTTCTTGATCAGACCGTTATAGAGGGTCTGATAACATTAGAAAAGGTAAGGGTTGTAAAATATAGGCATAACGTTAAGCAGTAATATTAAAAAATATATGAACATTAGAAAAATTTGCGTATTAATAATATCGTTTCTTATTCTTAGCGCTCATTATGGCTTTGCGCAGGATATTCTTACATGGCAGGAATGCGTACAACAAGCCAAAGAGAATAACCCTGATCTCATATCAGCCCTGGAGGATATTAACCAGGCATCTTCAGACAAGGATATAAGTATAAGTACTATGGCCCCCCAGGTTGATGTAGGCGCGAGTGTCGATAGATCAAAGACAGGTGATAGCCGCAGGTCTGATACATACGCGTATGATATAACCGGACGACAGCTTCTTTATGATGGTTTTAAGACAGCAAGCGAGGTAACAAAGGCGCAAAAGATTATTCTGGCAGAGCAATACAACTACGCGGTCGTATCTTCTAATATAAGGCTTGATTTAAGAAACGCCTTTGCCGAGCTCATGAGGGCACAGGATCTAGTTGGGATAACCAAGAGTATCGCTGAGCGCAGAAAACAGAATCAGGAGCTCGTTGAGCTTAGGTATGAGAGCGGCAGAGAGAGCAAGGGTTCGCTTCTTGCTGCTGATGCGGATCTGGCACAGGCAGAGTTTGAGGTTGCCCAAGCCGGTAGAAATGTAACATTATCCCAGAGAAACATATTAAAGACTATCGGGCTTTCCAAGATGCGTCCATGGCAGGTGCAAGGTGAGTTCGTATTGAATAAGGATTATAATGATAAGCCTGATCTCGACCTGCTTGCCGAGACCACACCTTTTATAAGTGAGCTTATCTACAAAAAGGAAGCCAGCCGCTATAATCTAAATTCAAAAGAGGCTGATTTCTTTCCAAAGGTCTATGCCGATGGCTCTATGGGCAAGACATATGATACATGGCCGCCTCGAGACAGGAAATGGTCAGCCGGGTTATCTGTCTCTTTGCCTATATTTGAAGGAGGAAGCCGTGTAGCCGAGGTTTCTAAGGCAACCTCACAGTTAAGTCAGGCAGAGGCAGATGAGCGAAGCGGGCGTGATAGCGTATTGGCAACATTAGAGCTGGCATGGAAGGACCTTAAAGACGCGATAGCCAATGTCTCAGTAAAGAATAAATTTCTTGTGGCAGACCAGGAACGCGCCAAGATTACAAGAGCTCAATATGCCATAGGCCTTGCGACCTTTAATGACTGGATAATTATAGAAGATAATCTTGTAAAATCGAAGAAAGCCTATCTGAATGCTCAGGCAGATATGCTATACGCGGAAGCTTACTGGGTACAGGCGATCGGAGGGACATTAGAATATGATCAGGAACAATAAATCAAAGATAGCAATGATAATTATTATTCTCGCGGCAGGTTTTTTTGCCTATACCCATTTATCAGCCAATAGACAGGAGACTACAGGCAGCATAGAATTGATACAGCCTGTTATCGGGGATGTCATGGTTACTATCGCCACTACAGGGGTAGTGGAGCCGCAAAACAGGTTGGAGATAAAGCCTTCTATCGGCGGCAGGATAGATGAGGTATCAGTAGATGAAGGGGATTTCGTTAAAAAGGGGCAGGCACTGGCGTGGATGAGCTCAACAGAGAGGGCAGCGCTTATAGATGCTGCCCGTTCACAAGGTGATGAAGTATTGGCATATTGGCAAGAGGCGTATAAGAAGAGCCCTATCATATCTCCTATAGACGGCGAGATTATAGTCCGCTCGGTTGAACCCGGCCAAACCGTTACAACCGCTGACGCGATATTGGTCCTGTCTAATCGACTGATGATAAATGCCCAGTTCGATGAGACCGATATCGGAAAGGTGGAAGATGGCCAAAAGGCCCTGATAACCCTGGATGCGTATCCTGATGTAAAATTGGAAGGCATTGTTGACCATATCGCTTATGAATCCGAGATTGTAAGCAATGTTACTATTTACGCAGTGGATATCCTTCCGAAAGAAATTCCGGAAATATTACGCTCAGGAATGAGTGTTAGTGTAGAGGTAGTTGAGAAGATGATAAAAGATGTTATAACAATCTCCTCTGATGCTGTTAATTATGATAAAGGGGATACGTTTGTTCTTGTGCAGAACGAATCAGGAAAAAGCCTAAGGCGTGATGTTGTCGTGGGATTGAATAACGGTGAAAGCATCGAGATAGTTTCAGGCCTCTCATTAGACGATAAAGTAATAATCGGAGGTGATACTTTACTTCCCAAAAAGAAGAACATGGGGAACAACCCTTTCATGCCTAGTAGAAAAAAGAAATGATAGAAATTAAGGATTTAAACAAGACCTACGGTAAGACCGCGACCGCGGTTCTGGCTGTAAAGAATACATCACTTACTATAAAGCAGGGGGAATTTGTCGCCATTATGGGGGCGTCAGGTTCAGGCAAATCCACCCTTCTTCACATAATGGGCTTGTTAGACAGGCCCGATTCCGGATCGTACAAGATTTTTGGTAAA
>Ga0207996_1000459_pt1 | contig 36135 bp, 35 predicted proteins | sample AntAceMetag02UKG_FD_184773 | JGI IMG/M metagenome (GOLD analysis project Ga0207996, IMG submission 184773) | Saline lake microbial communities from Ace Lake, Antarctica - Antarctic Ace Lake Metagenome 02UKG (SPAdes) (version 2) | ecosystem: Environmental > Aquatic > Non-marine Saline and...
GGAGGTTGTAACGTTCTGCCGCCAATTTGTGAAGCTTTTTTGAGACTTTTTTTATATCTCAGGCAAATGCTGTGGGTGGGGGATTTTCAAGTGGCCACAGGTGGGGGATTTTGGGTGGCCATCGGGGGTAAGAAATTGAATTAACTTATAACAATTTGAGGGTCGTGAACGAGTACCAGCGGTATTGTTTTGCTTTTGATTAGGTTTAGAACCGCAAAATGGTTTTCAGCCTGTAAACATCTTACAGGTACTCGTCAGACATCACGGCGTTGGATAATAGTGGAGGAATGAATCATGATTATTAAAGAAGTCGAGAACCTTTATAAAATTATAACCTTAAAAGAATTCCGCAAAACAAAAAATGTGCGTTTTGATGTTTTGGATACTTCTTTAATTCCTCATATAGATAGTTTTGACAGGGTCATACATGCTCCGGGTGCATTATCTCCCGGTAGTGTCGGCAATGTTGAACATCCGTGGTATATGCATCCATATCAGGAAGACAATCTGATGGTATTGTACGGAACAAGGTATGTTGATATTTACACACCAGAACACGGTGAAATTGAGCATTTCACTGTCACAGCTGATAAAGTTTGTCGTGGAAATGAATTTTGTTACACGGGAGCAGCAATGCTGGTATGGCCCCGTGGTGTTTTTCATAGAATTGTCAGTTGCCCTGAACAGGGATCCGGCTCAGTAAATTTTGCTGTTCGCTATGAAGGTTTTAATATCCGGACAAACTTCAATATTTATGACCTGGATACAGAAACCGGAAAGTATGAAGTCATCCGTGCGGGACATTTGGATCAGCAGCCATAAAGAGGCTTACTTAAATGGAGGAGCAGGGGGGCAAGTCTGTTCTTGTTGCAGGTTAATTGTTTCGTCAATTGTATATGTGGGCTAAATTATGAATCGTGTTTTAATTGCCGGTAGATGAGTTAACTATAGATGCGGTGTTTTTTTCCATGAAGGTGAAGATCTTTTTTATTTGATTCTTTATGATTCATACGGGTATATCGCGGACAGGGTTCAATTTATTGATCCGTTTATCTCAATCGATCTCAATATCAGATTTTCTTAGAAGGTGTCAGGCGTCTGTAATCCAGCGAAGCGGCGGAATCCGGGGATCAGCAGTTAGTCGTCTACACAGGCAGACGACTAACTGCGAAATAATTAAAACTTTTATAATCACCAGCAATTAACTTCTTAAAAGCGGTTAACGCTATTTTGAAATGTTGATTTGTGATTTAATCCTAGTTTTATTTTTTAGCCGGGCGTTGGTACATATAGGCACACACGCTATCGCCTTCTGATTGACGGGCAATATACTTGGCTCTCATCTCCGGGAATGCCCGTATGGTAGCTTCAATGTCCATGTCGCACAGCAGGTGACAGGGATCTTCAACGCCGTAGGATTTGGCCATTTCATAGTAGGGGCATTCTCTCTGGATTTCAATCACAGCGTCAATGTCTTTATTTGAGATATCCGTAATATCCATTACCATTCCCATCTCACCATATGCAGGGATAGCCTGTCTGAAACCCTCAGCCAGAGTATTGTTTTCAATGTAGGGAGCAAACCATTCGCGCTGACGTTCAGGGTAGCCTTCCAGCATTTTTTCCCAGGCTTCATCATCTGTCATTGTTTTGCGCAGCTCATTAAAGGTTTCAAATTTCTTTTTGAACAGTTCGTCGCAGCTGTCTGACATGTCTAATCTCCTTTTTTTATTGTTTGTGTATTGTTCCCCTTAATGCGTTTATTTCTATATTGTGTCGCATTAAATATTTGCAGGGATAAATCCTACGAAGACGGTAGTACCACTTAGTGTGACTACCGTTTTATAAAGATACGCTTTTACAGCCTGTTTTGTCAAGGCATAAATTTATATCAATATTAACATTTTAGCTTTTCAAAGAAAGCACAAGAAGTTATAGTTGTTAGGTATCCGTACGCTGCTAATTTTAATTAGATGAGGTGACCACATGACCGTGCCGAAGCGGAAAGAACGCCGGCTCAGTAAAAAAGAACAACGGGCGGTGATAGACCGGCAGAACCGAAACATGCAGATCGATCTGCGTAAGGCCGTTTTTCCTCAAACCCTGCTTTTCTTTTTTAAAAAACGTCCGCACTATGCGCGCGAAATTGAGGATAAGATCAGAACTTTTATTGGTTTGGTCGCTAATTTTTTTGAAGGTCAAATGGAAATGTCGCCTATTTTTAATCGGTCGCTAAAAGTTCAGAAAAATCTGGTTTATAGAAATCTTTTAAAACTCGAACAGCAGGGAATACTCGGCAGTTATAAGGAAAAGTCTGCACTGGGGCCGGAACGTAAATATTACTTCTTGACTGAATTTGGAAATGTTTTTTTTAATGAAGTGGTGGAACACGGTCTTTTACCCCGAATATTTTTCCTGTATTCGTTTATGGATTTTGGTACGGGAGGATGGAGCGGTAAGAATCGGTTTTCAAAGGAGGGCGAGCGGAAGTTTCATCAACTGCTTGAGCAGTTGGTTGAATAAAAGTGTCTTAACATGAAAATTTTGCGAGTAAAACTGTTTTTTTTGATCTATTAAAATATCTTGGTATCGGGCTGATAAATATGCCCTTTTTTTGAGATTGTCAGGATGTCCACCTACTTTTTAAGGTAAATGATTATTGCGCCGCTTCTAAGCTTTTTCCCTTTCTCCCATTTAAAAGAAAGGATTTGTCCTTCACGCTTGAGATCGATTATTTTTCCTTCAACGATATTGGGAAGTACGGCTCTGCCTTCAGAATGAGTGCCTTTACCCACAATGATGCGAATGGTAGAAAGTCCTTTTGCGTTAGAGTCGCGGATGAAAAAATCAGTTTTTAGCTCTGCTTCATCACCATGAAGTCCGTGGAGATCGATTTCATCCTGGGGGTCGGGATATGCATTTAATTTGCTGCTTTTTGAAAGTTCAATATTATCAGATGCTGCTGTGATCTTTTCCTTTATTAAGGCCTGGTTTGATTCATCTGAAAAGGATTCATCCACTAGTTCTTTGAAGCTTTTTTCAGGCCCAATGTTTTTCGTAGAATCCGCAAATAGAGCGTCATCCATTGTGAGCTGATCAACACCCTGTTTGGTCTTATTCTTCAGGTTTTTCATAGTGTCGGGAACCGGCTTTTGTGAAAATGAATCCTCAAGCATTTCATTAAAGCTTTTTTCAGGTCCTATTTCTTCTGCAGAAGCATCAAACAGAGTCTCGTCCATGGAAAGTTGTTTAACGCCTTGTTTGGTGTGCTGCTTCTTTTTTTGAGACATTTTTATTCCATTAATTTTTAAATAGATTTTTAATTATAAAGCGTTTTGTTTTGCAGCGTCAGTTGTGTGTTGTCCGTGGTCTGTAGTTAAAGTAATATTTATAATAGATAATAGCAGCTTTGTTGCAACTGACGACTGACTATAAGTCGTGAGCATCTCGAATGACGAACTACTGACCAAGGGAGCTGATATTTTTTAGCAGCTCTCTTACATCCTCCGGCGGATTAAAGGTAATAAATGTATCCGCTCCGCTGGAAACGATCCCCACTAGCTTATTATTATAAAAAACAGGTGAACCTGAAAGACCCCGCCAGTCACGGGATGGGACACTCATTACAAATCTTCTTTTAAGATATTCTGTGGTGTTATTTACCCCGGTGATGGTAATTGTACCCTTGGTCTTTGTCATCCCATTGTCAGAATAGAGCGCTTTTCCCTTTATCTCAAGAGGGATGCTTTCAACAATACCGTAGATCACCACTTCTTTTCCATCCAGTTCTGTACTGGTTATTTTCATGTCGGGTTCTGACCATACAACATTATTTATGCTGGTATAGGGATAGCTGTCTGTCTGAACCCTGTAGCAGGCGATGTCCCGGTTCGGCAGTTCAGTGAACTGCGTACCGCCGCCGAAGAGGAGATGCGTGTTGGTAAGGGTATAGTAACTCCCCTTAAATTTTATATAGACAGATGATGAACGGTTAAATACCTGAATGTTGTTATAGGTGCAGTCCGGATGATCTTTATATCCTTCGCATATCTGATAGGGGGAGAAGGTCAGAATACCGGCATCCCGCATCTCGCATATTTCTGCAAAGGGAAGATTAATAAGGGTTTTATTGTCACAGGTGTATTCTATAACCTTTGCCTGTTTAGAATTATCCAGACGCGTAAAAATGTTCTGTTTTTCTGAAGATGAAACGGAATCAGAAATTGTTGAAATTAAAATAAATATTAATAAAATTGCAGTTCTAAGCATTTTTGTCATCTGTATGAAACTCTTTCTTAACTTCTTTTTCCGCTTCCGCCATCTTATCTCTGTAAAACACTATCTGCTTATTAAGGGTTGAAAACGGATGGGTGACTTTATAACCGATCATCATCTGGTTAAACCAGCCCTTTAGATGGGTTGACGTGTCCATGTTGTAGCTTTTGTTCATGATCACAGCTTCTTTTGGCTGGCGGGGCGGTATTCCCGGCATTTTCCTTCCTGCTTTTCCAATGACAAGGGTGGTGACCGGTATGACAGCATCCGGAAGTTCTAATTTTTCTTTTAGGTGTGTTATGTCAAGAAGTCCTGTTTTTCCGGTTTCAGACAGCATCACACTTCGCAGTCCCAATGCTTCAGAAGCTAATGTCATGTTCATGGCAGCCAGTCCGGCATTAAACAGGGCAAAGGAATTATTCACACAGGGTGTTTCTTTGAAGTCAGGCAGAAGGTCTTTTATTTTGAACATGTCAGCACAGATGATAACGGCATATGCACCTTTAAAGGGCATAGAATGTCCAAAAGTTTCTTTCCATTCTTTTTTTGAAAAGGTTATAAAACTCCAGGTCTGAAGGTTGACCGTACTGGGGGCAAAACGGCCTGCTTCAAGGATGGTGTTGATGGTTTCCGCATCTATTTCATCATCTGTAAAGGACCTGCAACTTCTTCTTTCAAGCAGGAGCCTGATGGTTTCGTTTTCCATCTGAGCAGGGGAGGCGAGAGGCTTGCCGGTGAGCAGGTATAATAAGTTTTTAAGGTATTTGGGCATTTTGTTCACCCTCATTTTTTTCATGAATGTAGTGTGTTCGCTTAAGGGTTCAAGGTTTCAAGTGGCTAAACCCTATATCATTCTAACCAAAAAATACTTCAGTAGATTAATTATTTATTTATGGTTTTGGATATTTTCTTTTAGAGAATTCTGGAACGACGACTTTTCTTGTTTTGTTGTTATCCCAGCCCCCTTGCAGCCTTGAATTCTTTGGATTGGGTTTTGCTCAATCCAACAACTCATAAATTCCTGACAGATTCCTGAACTGTTCGTCATAGTCCAGGCCGTATCCAACGATGAATTCGTCCTTAATATCGAAGCCGTAATAATCTATTATTAAGTCCTTTTCACGGCGGATCATTTTATTTATAAGCGCGCAGGTTTTAATGGATGACGGTTTTCTTTCTTTAAGTTTTTTGATTAAAAAATCAAGGGTGGTTCCGGAATCTACGATATCTTCAATAATGATGATATCTCTGCCCTTAATATTTGTATCTATATCTTTTTGTAGGACACAGATACCGGGGGATGTTTTAGATGATCCGTATGATGATATATGGACAAATTCAATGGTAATATCAATGTCAATATCTCTTATAACGTCTGCCATGAAGATAAATGATCCTTTTAAGATTCCGACCAATACCGGTTTTTTACCCTGATAATCATCTGTTATCTTTTTGGCGATCTCAGTTGTTTTTATCTGAATATGATCTCTTGTGAAAAGGGGTTTTAATTTGTGCTTTAAGCTCATTTTTTACCTGGAATAACGGGTTATTCTGCTGAAATTCAGGGCTTTTCTTCTGTAGTTTTCATGCTGTCATATTATAATATGGCTGTCAATATAGGATTTGATTTTATACAGGATTTTATATATGATTGAAGTTTGTGTTTAAATGAAATGTTAAAAAAAGGTTTTATTTTATGAAAGAGAAGGTATTTGTTAGATGAATGAAAATGATTTGGAAAAAGTATATGATCCCCATAAATTTGAGCAGAAATGGTATGATCTCTGGATGGAAGAGGGTCTTTTTAAACCCCGGAAGGGTAAAAGAAAGGAATCATACTGTATCGTCATTCCGCCGCCTAATGTGACGGGATCTCTTCATATGGGACATGCTTTGAATAATACTCTCCAGGATATCCTTATCCGTTACAAACGCATGAAGGGGTTTAAAACCCTGTGGCAGTGCGGCATGGATCACGCCGGGATTGCCACTCAAAATGTGGTTGAAAGACAGCTGGCAAGTGAGGGGAAGAGCCGTTTTGATCTGGGAAGAGAGAAGTTTGTAGAGCGTGTCTGGGAATGGAAGGAACAGTTTGGCGGTATCATCACAAACCAGCTTAAAAAGCTGGGAGCTTCCTGCGACTGGTCAAGAGAACGGTTTACCATGGATGAGGGCTGTTCAACGGCTGTGCGTCAGGTCTTTGTTACCCTTTATAAAGAAGGTCTGATATACCGCGGCAGTAAATTGATTAACTGGTGTCCCAGATGCCATACCGCACTTTCAGATCTGGAGGCCGAGCACGAAGATGTAAACGGTAACCTTTATTATGTCAAGTATCCCTCCGTTGACGGTAAAAAATTTCTAACGGTTGCCACCACACGTCCCGAGACCATGCTTGGAGATACAGCGGTTGCCGTTAACCCGGAAGATGAACGCCATCAGGACTGGATCGACGCAGATGTGGTTCTTCCCCTTATGAATAAAAAGATACCTGTTATTGCTGATGGGTATGTTGACCTTGAGTTTGGAACCGGAGCTCTGAAAATTACCCCGGCGCATGATCCCAATGACTTCGAGATCGGCCAGAAGTACGGCCTTGAGACGGTTAAGGTTATCGGAGAAGATGGCTGTATGATCGGTGATGTTGGAAAATATGAAGGTATGGACCGATTTGAAGCCAGAAAAGCAATTGTTGAGGATCTTGAAAAAGAGGGGTTGTTGGTAAAGATTGAGCCTCATAATCATTCAGTCGGACATTGTTACCGGTGTAAAAGTATTGTGGAACCGAATTTGTCCATGCAGTGGTTCGTCGATGTGAAACCTCTGGCAGAGCAGGCCATTGCTGCGGTTAACGACGGAAAAACAAAGATCATCCCTTCAAACTGGACCAAGACCTACTTTGAATGGATGAATAATATTCGTGACTGGTGTATCTCCCGGCAGATATGGTGGGGACACCGGATTCCGGCATGGTACTGCAGTCAGTGTGCCAAAATTACGGTTGAAATGGAAGATCCGGAACGCTGTTCCCATTGTGGCAGTCTTGAGATCGAGCAGGAAAGTGATGTTCTGGATACCTGGTTCTCTTCTGCGCTGTGGCCTTTTACCACGATGGGCTGGCCTGAAAAGACAGATGATCTTAAATCTTTTTATCCCACCTCGTGCTTGGTAACCGGATTTGATATTCTTTTTTTCTGGGTTGCGCGCATGATGATGATGGGACTTAAATTTATGGATAATGTGCCGTTTAATGATGTCTACATTCATGCGCTGGTTCGTGATGCCCATGGTCATAAGATGAGTAAGTCCAAGGGAAATGTTATTGATCCGCTGGTAATTATTGATAAGTTTGGTGCCGACAGTTTCAGGTTTACCTTAACGGCTATGGCTGCTCAGGGCAGGGATATCAGTTTGTCTGAGGAACGAATCGAAGGATACAGGCATTTTGTCAATAAAATCTGGAATGCTTCCCGTTTTACCTTAATGAACCTTGACGGCTATGAAGATATTGAAGCGGATAAAAAAGTTTATGATCTTAAGGATCGATGGATATTAAGCCGGCTTAACAACATCATCGATACGGTGGAGAAAACTCTGGATGAATACCGGTTTAATGAAACGGCAAATCAGCTGTATCAGTTTGTGTGGCATGAGTTTTGTGACTGGTACGTGGAGATGGCTAAAAATGATCTTTATCAGAAAGAAGACCCGAATAGAAGGATAACGACTCAAAAAGTGATGGTCCGAACCCTAAGGACGGTTTTAGAGCTATTGCATCCGATTATGCCGTTTGTAACAGAGGAGATCTGGCAGAAGATCCCGCATCAGGGGGAAAGTATTGTGGTAACAGATTTCCCTGAATCAAATACTGGTGAGATCAATAAGGAAGCTGAAAACGATATGAATCTAATCATTCAGGTTGTCTCTGCGGTTAGAAATATTAGAAGCGAGATGAACATTTTGCCGTCCGCACGTCCTTCGGCCGATTTTCGGTGTGAAGATGATCTGACCGGAAAAATATTAAAGGATCAGTCAAAGCTTCTTTGCAGCCTTGCAGGGCTTTCTTCAGCCTCTGTTCATAAAGAGTTTGAAGGGTCGGAGAGTGCTGCAACTGCAGTTGTGGACAGGGTTGAGCTTTTTCTTTCTCTTGAAGGGGTGATCGATTTTGGTGAGGAAAAAAAGAGACTTCAAAAAGAGCTTGATAAAGTAAATAAAGACATTGAATTTATATCAAAAAAACTTTCTAATGAAAAATTTATAAGCCGGGCGCCAAAAGAAATAGTTGAAAAAGAAAAAGAAAAACTGAACGGCTTTAAAGATAAAGCCGCTAAGATTACAGAAAACATTGCAAGGATTGCCTGATTTTAAGCGGTAAAAAAAATGACAGAGCTGGAAAAAAATGTTTTAGAATTGGTCGCTGCAGCCCTTAAGGAGGATGTGGGGGATGGTGACCGGACAACGGCTTATCTGGTTGAAAAAGGTATCAAGGGGATTGCCCGGATCACGGCCAAAGAGGATCTGGTTCTTGCCGGCTATCTACCGGTCGAAAAAGTTTATGCGTATTTAAGTACCGATATTAGAATCACCTTTCTTTTTGAAGAAGGAACATTTGTTAAGCAGGGAGAGCTGGTCTGTGAGATAAGCGGGCCTTTTGATGTATTATTAACCGGGGAGAGAACCGCACTTAATTTTTTACAGCATTTAAGCGGGATTGCAACGATTACCCATGCATATGCCGAGAAGGTAAAACCTTATCATACGGTTTTGCTGGATACCCGTAAAACAATTCCGGGGTGGCGGCTTCTTGAAAAGGCTGCGGTTGCTGCAGGCGGTGGAACAAATCACCGTGCGGGTCTTTACGATGCGGTACTCATTAAAGATAATCACATCTCCGCCTGCAGCGGGGTTAAAGCTGCGGTTGAAAAAGCGATTCACTTAAGGGAAGAGGGGCTTAAGGTTGAGGTCGAGGTTAAAGATTTATCAGAGCTCAGTGAGGCGATCACGGCCGGACCGGATATGATCATGTTGGATAATATGTCCTGTGATGATATGGCACGTGCGGTTCAAAGGGTTGATAAAAAGATTCCCCTTGAAGCATCCGGAAATGTAACCCTTGAAACAATTTCAGAAATCGCCGCAACCGGGGTCAGCCATATCTCGGTTGGGGCATTGACGCATTCGGCGAGGGCGGTTGATCTTAGTATGCTGATTGAGCGTGTGGATTGATGGCTGCCAGAAAAGTTTAATTTTGGTGTTGCACTGTATCCTAAGTCATTGCGACGTACTTAAATGTACATCACATACCTTCGGGTTTGCGTGCCTTGAACTTGAAGTTTTTCACTTTGCCATACCTGTTTATGAATAATGATTTTATTAAGATCATTATTCCTATATAAATAGAGATATGTTTATTATGATATTAGTTGTTGATATTGGAAATACAAATATAGTTTTCGGTTTATATTCGGGTGATGATCTGATCGGAACATTAAGGGCCGAAACAGATGCAGGACTGTCTTCTAAAGATTATGCTGGCAAACTGCAGAACTTCATTTATGCAGAAAAAAGAAATGTCCGGGAAATTAAAGGCGCCATTGTTTCTTCAGTTGTTCCGGAAATTGATGATTCTATAAGAGCGGCCTGCCGGACCTGTGTCGGAAAAGAACCCGTTTTTTTGTCCCCTGAAATAGACATGGGTATGAAAATATGCTATGAAAATTCAAGACAGGTCGGTACAGACAGAATTGTTAATTCTATAGCTGCTTTTGATAAATATAAACAGGCAGTTATTGTTATTGATTTTGGAACGGCCACTACTTTTGATTATGTTTCAGCCGAAGGGGAATACCGGGGCGGCGTTATTGCTCCGGGTATGAAAATATCGGCTGAGGCCCTGTTTGAAAAAGCGTCAAAACTGCCAAGGGTAGCGCTTAAGCCTCCGGAAAAGGTGATATGTACGGATACGGTAACAAATATGCAGGCAGGAATAGTTTTTGGATATGCCGGCCTTGTGGATGGAATTGTAAACAGGATGAAAAATGAGTCGATTTCCGAACCTTATGTTGTGGCAACCGGCGGGCTTGCTTCTGTTGTCTTTCCCCATGCGGAGACAATTGAGGCAGTATATGAAAATTTGACACTTTACGGTTTAAAGATTATATTCGAACGTAATATAAGTTGAAGTGAAGGGTTCCAGGTGTCAAGGGTAACGGCTTTATATGAACAACTAATAATTAATAACTGGACTGTTAATTGGTAAAGAAATAATGATCGGATTTTTAACCTTAATACATTATGCACTGGTCATTTATATCTGGATGATCGTTGCCCGGGCGCTTTTGTCATGGATTAATCCTGACCCCTATAATCCTGCGGTCCGGTTTTTATGCCGGGCAACTGACCCGATTTTGTTTCGCATTAGAAGAAATGTTCCAATGCCGAGATCGGGCCTTGATTTTTCGCCTATTATTGCACTTGTTCTTATTACCTTTGCCGATATTTTTGTGCTAAAGACGGCTCGGGACCTGACCATGGGCTTAAGTGTTTCCTTTTTTGCAAACTTTTTATTTGCCTTTGTAATGTCAGTTCATGATATATTGAGGATATATCTGATCATTGTTATTATTGCAGCCGTTATTTCATGGGTGAATCCGGATCCTTACAACCCGATTGTAAGGGGGGTAAATGGTGTCACTGAACCTGTTCTTAACCGTATACGGCGGGTACTTCCAATGGTGATACCCGGTATTGATTTTTCGCCGATGATACTGATTGCGATAATCTATGCTCTTGATTCTTTTTTGGTAAAAACTCTACTTTAATTTTATTTGAGGATAAATATGAGTGAGAACAATCCATTATTCCAGGAACTTGGCCTTGTGCTTGAGGGGGTCTCAATTAATTCTGTAGATATTATGCAGCAAAAATTTTCTGTAAAGTTCAGAGGCTATGATGTGCAGGATGTGGATGCCTTTTTAGAAGTTGTCGCAAAGGAGATGGAGCGGCTTGCGGGTGATAATGCGCGCATGCAGCAGGAGATAATTATACGCAGAAAAGAGTTGGAACAGTATAAAAAAAAGGAAGAAAGCATTAACGCAGCACTGGTTACTGTTCAGAGAATGTCTGAGGATATGAAAAAAAATGCTGCAATTGAGGCTGAAGCGATCGTGAACAGCAGCAGGCAGGAGGCGGAAAGTTTCCTTTCAGAGACAAGGCAAAAGTGTGATGAAATGAAAGAAGAAGTAAGGCCTATAAAAGAAGAGGCTAAACTTGAGGCGCAAAGCATAATTCATGAAGCAAAAAAATACAGTGATGCCATGCATGAAGAGGTTAGACCCTTAAGAGAAGAAGCGCATGTTGAAGCACAGAAGCTTATTGATGCCGCTCATCTTGAAGCGAACCGTATTAATGAAGAGGCCATTAAGAAACATTCACAGATTCAGGAAGAGATCAATACTTTAAAACAGAGAAAAGTTCAGTTTCAGGTCACCTTAAAAGGTCTGATCGAAACCCACCTGAAATTCCTTGAAAATGAATCAAGTAACGAATGATATAAAAAAGATCGTCCGTCCGCATAAAAAAGGCGTCGAAATTAATATTCATGTCCTTCCCCGGTCCTCTCAGTCCAAAATTACCGGCCTTCATGATGATTCAGTTAAGGTCAAGCTGACCAAACCTCCGGTAGATGGTCAGGCCAATGCTGAGTGCTGCAGGGTAGCTGCAAAATTTTTTGGTGTTCCAAAAACACAGGTTAGTATTCTTAAAGGGGCTTCCTCAAAGCAGAAAACCCTGCTTGTTGAAGGGGTGTCTGTTTCTGAAATTATTGAACAGCTAAGTAAGGTGTGATGAGTATGTTGTTGATTAGCAGACTGTATTTCTGTATTTTCATAGATAACAGGTCCAGTACTTGCGATTGTTGATCTAATAATTTGTTTAAGTGTAGATATCATACTCTGTGACCCTTGAAACGCGGCGGTCTTTTGTTGAGGAAGGCGTTCATTCCTTCTTTCTGATCATCGGTGGCGAAGCATTCCAGACATGCCTCTATCTCACCCTGAAGGGCTTCTTCCAGGGGAAGATCCATGCCCCTGTTGATTGCTTTTTTGGCCTGTTTTATCGCAAATAGTCCCTTTTGGCTTATTTTTTTTGCCATGTCCATGGCGCAGTCCAGCACCCGTTGATGAGGAAGGATTTGATTGATCAGTCCGATGTCAAGGGCTCTGGGTGCTCCGATCAGATCTCCGGCAAAAATAAGCTCCTTGGTCATGGCAGGGCCGATCAGTCGGGCTGCCCGCTGGGTGGCACCCCATCCCGGGATAATACCGAGAATGGTTTCTGTGAGACCGAACTGCGACCTTTCACTGGCCAGTCGGATATCGCAGCTTAGTGCGACTTCCATGCCGCCCCCTATGCAAAATCCGTTAATTGCCGCAATTACGGGTTTGTCCATATCCTGTAACTTGTTGAACAGGCTGTGCCCTAATTCAAGATATGGACGGGCCTGTTCAGGGGTTTTACTGCTCATTTCCTCGATGTCTGCGCCTGCTACAAAAGACCTTCCGGTGCCGGTGAAAATAAGAACAGCAACCCGCGGATTTTTTTCAATTTCCTGGACAGCGTCGAAGGTTTCTTCCAGGGTTTGGGTGTTTAATGCATTTAATACTTTCGGGCGATTAAAGGTAATCACTGCAACAGGTGCTTTAATTTCACAGAGTATGTTTTTATAGGGCCCCATTTTTTTAGTTGCTCCTTTTCTTAAATCTTTTAAACATTTATTTTTCCGGAATAGGTTTCGGAATCTGGTGTTTCAGGTCAGTATAACTGCCCCCATTAACTACGTTTTTATAACCGATGTTATTAAGCATTTTTTTTGCAATGCCAGACCTGCGCCCACTTCTGCAGTACACCACGATATAGGCATCCTTGTTTTTTGTGGTGGTACTTATTTTTTCAACTATTTCGGTATACGGGATATTTATTGAATTTTCAAGATGGCCTCTGTCGAATTCTGTTTTTGTCCTTACATCAATTAATGCTGTTTTTTTATTGATTTTGATTTTCCTCTTATCTTCTTCTGTTTTTGCGCAGGTTGAGGTCATAAAAACTAATATTATAAATACAAGCAGGATAACATATTTCATATTTGCACTTCCAATTTATTTTTAATATGAGTATTAATTATTTATTTGAAATAAATTTTTATAAGATATGAGAAATAATAAGAGACAATCTGAGGATTAAGCTCTGTCTTTTAAATATTTTAAAAAGAGCATGCCGGCGGGGCAGGGGTCGAATCCGATGCAGAAATTTGACTGCTGCGCTTGTTTTATTAATTCACTTAAATCAGACACCGGAATGTCTCCGGTATGGTATATTAACTGTTCGACAATCTTCTGCAAACATTCGCAGTTCCAGCACTCTTTTATAATGGATGAGGCTTGAATCTTATTATTATTATTCATTTCATTTCGTTTGTCCTTTGGGCGGTTTCTGTTGTTAATAAGAAAAAATGATTCGTTCAGATTATTTATTTCTAACGTATTGGTTGTTTTGAGTCAAGGCCAAAGTGGGTTTCACTTGACTGTTATGAGTAAGATGTTTAGGCTGTCTGAAAAGCTAGCGACGCAGGATCCATCTCAATAATGTTTTTTCGGAATAGCTTTTGAAGTGGTTCTATACCCGAATTTAGATGAGGAAGTGGCGTGTCAGGGACTGTAACATTTAAAAAATCACACAAAGGTTCCCAACCCTGTTTTATTATATGGATTGATGAAAAGGTAAACTTATGAATGTCTAAGATTGATAATAAATGTGAGTTGGACTGTCTGATTATAAAAAAGCAGGACTAAGTTTTTCCTTAATCCTGCTTTTGAATGATATCAGCTTATTATGGATCTTAACTGCAGCCGCCGCAGCAGCTTCCGCATCCTGCGTTGCCGTCTCCGCAAGAAGAGGGCGCATCAGGTTCCAGCCCTGTTTCTGCGATTTCAATGTCAAAGACCAGGGTTTTTCCAGCCAGAGGATGATTAACATCCATCTTTATGATCTCTTCACAGATTTCATGAACTGTTGCAGGTACCGGGTTTCCGCCCTGATCAGCAAGCTGAAGGGTCGTGCCGACTTCTACTTTTATATCTTCCGGCATATTTGCCTTTGGCATATCAACGATCATGTCCTCATTTCTTTCGCCGTAGCCTTCTGCCGGCGGAATCGTTACTGTTTTTTTATCGCCTACGTTCATGTCTATCACAGCGTCATCAAAACCTTTGATGAGCATTCCCTTGCCGACCGTAAATTTTAAAGGAGAACGGCCCTCAGAGGTATCAAACACTTCTCCGGTCTCAAACTTACCGGTGTAATTAACACTTATCGTATCGCCGCTCTTAATTGCTTCTGCCATTTGTTTTCTCCCTTTTTTGGGTTATTAAAAATAAAACGGGATTAAGTTTTTATTGCTTAGTCCCGTTTTATTAAATTATGAATAAAGCTCAGCCGTTTTTATTCGAGGTCAAGTGATTCCATTACTACATCTAGAATATCCTCAATCTTCATTTTTGAGTCTGAGCCATCTATACCGTCTGTTAGATTTGCTTCACACCATGGGCAGGATGTTATTATTGTGCCTGCTCCGGTTGCTTCAGCTTCTTCAATTCTTTCTTTAGACGTTGAAAGCGCGAAGTCAGGATACGCTGATTTTGCTCCGCCGCCGCTTCCGCAGCACCATGCGTATTCTTTGATTCTTTCCATTTCAATCAATTTTACACCCGGAATTGCTTTGAGTATATTTCTGGGTGCTTCGTAAACGCCGTTTACGCCCCTGTTCATTTCCCGTGGCGGATCAAACAGACCATACTCCGTGCGTTTGCCTTCCCAATGTTTGTAGCCTTCACCGCGTCTACCGAGGTGGCAGGGATCATGCCAGGTAACCTGTTTGTTGACGTTCTTCTTGAATTTAAGTTTTCCGTTGTTGATCAGCTCTTCGATGAACTGGGTTGAGTGCTGAACGGTATAGGGCAGATCCGTGGTGTCAATTCCCTGAATCCGCGCATATTTCTCAGAAAATGTCATAAAGCAGCCGGGACAGTTCGTGATAATTTTTTTAACGCCCGTTGCTTTGAACATATCAAGATTTTTCTGTGCGATTTCTTTAAAGCTCTTTAAATCTCCGATGTTATCTGAGATACCGCCGCAGCAGATCTCTTTTGCGCCGAGGATACCAAAGTCTACGCCTGCCTCCTGAAGGATTTTTGCCGTTGCCTTTGGAACAGAATCAAAACCGGGTTTATATGCATAGGTACATCCAACATAGTAGAGTACATCTGCGGTTTCACCCTTTTTGGAAAGATCTTTAATCCCCATTTTTTTTGCCCAGTTGGCACGGCGTGTTCGGGGTTGTTTCCAAACATTATCATACTGGTTGATGCTTGTGATAAACTCCTTGTGTGCAGGGAGTGGACCGTATCCTTTTTCGCATGCTTCTTCTCTTAATGCGTCAAGAACACCTATAATATCAAGGTCCATGATCCTTTTACAGTTGGTGTCACAGGCCGCGCAGACTGGACATCTGTAAATTACCTCAAGCAGAGTGTCCTTATGCTCTTCCCAGTTGAGCTCGCCATTTAACAGGCCGGTTGCGATGTCATTTTTACCTTGTGCGGCATATGCATCGTAATTTCCATAAACCAGAGATGGACAGTTTCTTGAAAATCTATGGCTTTTAATTTCCCACAGATGAGACCATTTGCATGTAGAACATCTCTGGCAGTGTTCTGCATCATATTGTATTTTCTCTAATGCCATGTTTAACGTCTCCTTCTTAGTGCTTTATTTATATTTTAATCTTAAAGGTTTTATCTTTTAATTTTTTGATGTTTTGAACACAATGTTAAAGTATATTAATAACATATTTCCCTCAATTAGAAAAGAAAATTTTATTAGCACACTTATTAATTACAGTAGTATATTTATCTATTATAATAGACAAATATACTATATCTATCATATTGTTAAGATTTTAGTTTTGAAATATTGTATTTTAATTTGCCTGAAATATCATTTAATAAGGTATAAGTTGCCGGAACAACAAAGAGGGTCAGAAAAGTTGAGGTGGTCAGTCCTCCGATAACAGCAATTGCCATGGGGGCCCTTACTTCTCCGCCGGTTCCGAGTCCAATCGCAACCGGAAGTACTCCGGCAATTGTTGATATTGCGGTCATCAGTATAGGTCTCAGTCTTACAGGCCCTGCCTGTAAAACAGCTTCTTTCATTGAAAGACCCTGCTCACGAAGCTTGTTGGTGTAATCCACCAGTAAAATTGAATTTTTAACCACAAGTCCCACCAGCATCAGCATTCCGATAAGACTCATAATGTTTATTGAATTTCCGGTGATATAAAGTCCGCCAAGAGCGCCAACCACGCTTAAGGGCAGGGCAATCATTACGGTAAAGGGGTGAATAAAACTTTCAAACTGTGATGCCAGAACCATGTAGGTGATTAAAATCGTTAAAAAGAAAGCAAAAAGAAATGAATTTCTGGTTTCTTCCATGGTTTCGGCCTGGCCGGAAAATTCTGTGGTGTACATGGACGGAACGGTTGCCCCCAGTATTTTTTTTGCATCTTTAACTGCGTCACCCAGAGTTTTTTCACCTTCAAGGTTTGCAGATATGGTAACGCTTCTTAAACGGTTTGATCGGTTGATTATGTTGGGCCCCACATCTTCTCTAACATCTACAATGTTGCCTAATCTGATCAGGTCTCCCTTTTTGTTTCTGACCAGGAGCCTGTTGATATCAGAAAGTGAAACTCGCTGTTCGGGAACGAGTCTGATCCTGACATCATAGCTTTTTCCATCATGTTTAAATTGACCGGCTTCTCTCCCGCCGATAAGGGTGTTAATAACGGATGCTATGGCCCTCACGTCAATCCCCAGATCCGCAGCTTTGTCTCTATTTACTCTAACCAGTATTTCCGGTTTGGTGAGTTCCATGTCGGATCCCACATCGACTATTCCATCGATCTTTCTAAGCTGATTAATTACATCTTTTGATATTTTTGCGATTTCTGACAGGTTCGGTCCCTTTATGCTGAACTGCAAAGGCGCATTTCGTCCGCCCATACCGCCGCCCAGGGCTGAAAGGTTTTCAACATATGCAACCATCCCGGGTATCTTGTTGAGTTTTTTTCTTAACATTATCATTATTTCATCCTGCGTTCTGTCGCGCTCTTTTGCATCGGAAAGTGTGACAAAAAGCCAGCCTTTGTTTGCTGCGGAAGATGAACCGCCCGCACCCATCATGGCAAAAAGGCCTATGGTTTCCGGCAGGTCAAGTATAATCTTTTCAGCATCTGCCAGTTTTATGTCGGCATATTTAAGGGATGTGCCCACAGGACATTCAAATCTCACAATAAAATCATTTCTGTCTTCTTTTTGAACCAGTTCAAGATTTAATACTTTAAAAAAGAGCAGGCTTAAAACAAAAATAATAAAAGCACTTGAGATTACCAGGCCGCGGCGGTCAAGACAGTATGCAAGCCACTTCCGGTAGGAAAGTTCAATTGCGGTGAAAGATTTTTCCAGGGTGTCATAGAGTTTGCCGTGTTTTTTTTCGACCTTTAAAAATTTTGAGCAGAGCATCGGGGTTAGGGTGAGCGATACAAAAAGTGAGATCAAAACAGCTGCGGATACAATTATGCCGAACTGAAAATAAAACCGTCCGATCAAGCCCTCAATAAATGCAACCGGAATAAATACGGCGACGATGGAAAGGGTGGCGGCCGTTGCAGCAAAGGCTATTTCATTGGTTCCTTTGTGTGCAGCCTGGAACTTGTTTTCCCCGAGTTCCCTGTGCCGGAAAATATTTTCAAGAACAACAATGGCATCGTCAATAACCAGTCCTACACAGAGGCTCAGGGCCAGCATTGTCATGGTGTTCATGTTGAAGCCGAAGGAATACATGATACTGAAGGTGCCGATAATGGAAGTGGGAATAGCAAGGGCAACGATTACGGTGCTTGCCATGTTTCTTAAAAAAAGGAAAACAACCAGAGCGGCAAGAATTCCGCCGAAAAGAAGGTCAAACTGCACATCCGATATGGAGTTTTTAATAAAGTCGGAAGAATCAAAAGCGATGTCAAGGTTCATTCCTTCAGGGGCAGCTTCCTGAATTTTTTGCACTGTTTCTTTGACCCGGTTGCAGACGTCAACATGGTTTGCACCGGATCGGGGGATGACGCCCATCCCGATTGAATTGATACCCTGAAACCGGCTAAGAGAACGGACATCCTCTACCCCGTCTTCTGCAAAACCGATATCTTTGAGCCGTATCGGAGAATTACCTGAATAAGAAATAATAAGATTATTGAAGTCATTCGTCGTTTGCAGTTCACCGATGGTTTTAACGGTCAGTTCACGTGTTTTGCTTTCTATCCTTCCGCCGGGCAGTTCAACGTTTTTATTTAGTATGGCCTGTTCCACGTCGGAAGCCGTAATGTGGTATGCCTCCATTTTTTTTGCGTCAAGCCAGATGCGCATCTCACGTTCCTGAAGGCCGCCGATCATAATACCGCCGACACCCACCAGGGTTTCGAACTGGGGTTTGAAAACTTCATCTGCTATTTGCGCAAGATGTTTTGTGGGCAGATTACCGTTGACGGCGATCCATATGATCGGGTGACCGGAAATATCCACCTTGCCGATTGTCGGCGGATTAATGTCTTTTGGAAGATAACGGTTTGCCATGGCTATTTTGTCACGGACATCCTGTGCCGCAACATTTATTTCACGGTCAAGTTCAAACTCAACGGTAACACTTGATGATCCCTGAGAGCTTGACGAATTAATTCTTTTTAACCCTTCAATAGAACTTATGGATTCTTCGATGGGATCTGTGAGTTCTGTTTCGCTGACTTCCGGGCTGGCTCCGGAAAGGGTAGTGGTAATGCTTACTATGGGAAAATCCACATCGGGATAAAGAGCTACGCCTATTCTTTCACGGCTGATGAGACCGAAGAGAATCAGGGCGGCTATTATCATGGTTGCAAAAACCGGTTTTTTTATTGATATTTCAGGTAAGAGCACATTCAGACCCCTGGTGAATTATTTTGGACACGGTGTCTTTAGGTAATTACTTTAAATAATTATTTTTTTGAGGCGATTGACACCTGTGTGCCTTCGGTGATCTCGTTTCTGCCGTAGGAAACGATAGTATCTTTTTCTGTTATTCCTTTAAGAATTTCTACCATTCCTTTAAAACGGATTCCGGTAATGACAGGTTTATATCTGATAACGCTTTTTTCGACCGCCATTACCAGAATCTTTCCTTCACGTACCAGAACTGCACTTTCCGGAAGTACCAGACTATTTCTTTTTTCTAGAAAAATCGTTGTGTCTACAAAAAAACCGGGTTTAAGTCTGAAGCCGCTGTTGTCCACCAGAGCTTTTACTCTAATGGTCCTTGTTTCTGTGTTGACTTTAGGGCTGATGAAATATATCTTACCTTCAAAGGTTTCACCGGGATAAGGGCTGGCAGTGATTTCAACTTTCTGATTGATCTTTACTTCGCCGGCATGTTTTTCCGGCAGGGTAAATGAAAGTTTTAACGGGTTTAAGTCCACTATTTTTACAAGGTCTGCACCGATTTTTACATATTCGCCGACAGATACCAGTCTTTCACTTACAATGCCTTCTATAGGTGTTATGACCCGGGTGTCTTTAAGTGCTTTTTCAGACTGGCTTAACTTTGCTCTTATCTTTTCCTTGACGGCCTGGTTAAGAGACACCTGTGTCTGGGCATCATCCAGGTCGTACTGACCGATCACACCGTTTGAGATCAGTTTCTTTTTTCTTTCAAGGGTGGTTCTGGAGTTTTCTAGTCTGGCAGAGGCTTCTTTCAGCATGGCTTCTGACTCTTCGACTTCCAACCTTACTTTTTCACTGTCTATTTCAAGCAGGAGTTCTCCTTTTTTAACAAAGGAGCCCTCATCAATATACAGTTTCTTTATCTGTCCGGCTGTTTCTGCACTTAGCTTGACCTCTTCTTCGGGCAGAAAGCTTCCCACTGCTTCAAGCGTATGAGAAATATCCTGAAGGAAAGCTGTTGTTGTCTCAACCGGAAAGGTTTCTCTTGATTTTTCTGATGATCCGGAAGAAGGATCATTATTTGCTGAACATCCGCAAATAATTGATATTATACATATGGATATGATTCGATTTATGTGAGCTGATATTTGGATACGTTTCATTTATTATTTATTTTATTTATTTGTTATTATTCATTCTTGGAAAGAGCTTTCCTTCGATATTTGTAAGCAGTTTTGTAAGCAGAATCTCAAGCCTTTCGATATCCTCATCCGTAAAGTTTTCTATGATGTCTTCGCCGGCTGTTAGTTGAAGTTCTATTAGCGATTCTTTCATCTTTAAAGCCTTGGGAGAGAGATACACCTGGATTATTCTTCTGTCGCGGGTACTTCTTTGCCTTCTGAGAAGCTCTTTTTTTTCCATCCGGTCGATGATACCGGTTATCGTGGGACCGTCTCTTGAAAGCCTTTTGCTTAGATCACTTAATACCAGACCATCTTCACTCCAGAGAGAGACTAGGACTTCAAACTGAGGCGGAGTGATGTTATGTTTTTTCATCTGAAACTCGAAAAATCGTCTCATTCCCCGGTGGATTTTACCCATTAGTTCGTTTGAGGTTTTAAATGTCTGCATGCATGGTCCAATTGTTATGATTGATTAATCATTTTTATATCTTGAAAAATGAGGTTTATAATGTCAGGCCCTTTTCCTCAAGCAGAACTCCCTTTACCCGTGCAAGGTTTGCTATTGCTTTTCGGTGCTCTGTCTGTGCATAGGCAAGGTTGCTTTCTGCTTTTGAGAGGTCCTCCTGAAACTCAAGAATGTCATGAGTGGTGGACATTCCGACTTTATATTTCTTTTCTTCGGCATTCAGTTTTTCATTTGCGAGTCTAAGAGATGCTATTGCAGAATCGATCACTTTTTTTGTTGTATTCATCCGCCTTACCGCATCCCGGACTTCATTGATGATGATATTTTCTGTGTTTTTGATGTTTGTGATAGACTGTATTTTTTGAACTTTTGCCCGGTTATACTGGCTCTTTGCCAGTCTGTTCTCAAGAGGAAATTCTATTTTTATGCCGATGGTATAATTATAATAATCATCATTTCCCATGCCGTCATATACATCATCCCAGTGTCCGCCCCAGGGTGACTTTTCGCTGGGGAATATGTCTGCCAGAAAATCAGGTAGAAAAGCTGAACTTGTGTCCGCAGGTCTTCCGGAAAGACCGGTTGTTCCGATTGAACCGATCAGGTCAATTCTGGGAAGCGTTTGATTTTTTGTGTACTTTACCTGGATGTTGGATGCCTGAAGATTTAGTTTTGTCTGTTTAAAATCCGGTCTCTGTTCAAGGGCGGTGGCAATACAGCCCTGCAGATCCTGTTCAAGAGGTTCTGTCTCCGGTTTTTCTGAAGGGATGATCGAGATATTCCAGTATCTCTCATCCTCATAAAGGTTAAGTCCTGATTTCAGCTTGTCTTCAGCTTCTTTTACCATGGCTTCTGCAATTATCACATCCTGGTTACGAAGTGCGACTTCTGCTTCTGCCTGATATATTTCGATGGGGGCAAGCGCTCCCGCCTCAATTCTTATTTTAAATTCTCTTTCAAGGTCTTTTGCCCGGCTCAGTGATTTTTTTTTGCTAATGAGGTCTTCGATCCGGAAAGTAAGATCCCAGTAGTGGGACTCGATCTGATACAGGACATCCATTACATTTTTCTTAAATTCATTTTGAGAGCTTTCAAAATTCAGTGTTGCGATCCTGATCTGGCTTTTTCCAATGGAGATGCCGAAGTCCCTTAACAGTGGCTGGGTTAAAGAAAGGGCGAGTTCACCTGAGTATTCAGGGTTTAAGCCCATAAAGGCAAGGTCGCTTTTTGCTTCCTGATGGGTGAGCTTGAGTTCAGCAAGTGTTCCGGCGGTAAACTTTTTTTGAAAACCGCCCTCAAAATTAACGTTCTGAGTGTAGACACTCGCACTGGATCCCCCTCCCATTAGAGAATTTGCAACCTGTTTTCTTTCATGAGCTTTTACCATCTGTGTGCTAAAAAGAGTATCAAATGAACCTTTTTCTCTGAGAATGTCTGTTTCAGCTGCTTTTGGATTCATGCTCAGAAATTTTATATCCAGATTATTTTTCAGTGCCAGAATAAGGGTGCTCTTGAGCGGTAATTTTACCTGCTCATCTTTTATTTCAAGGGAAGGCGTCTCGATTTTATTTTCTTCGGCAAAAAGTACAGAAGGTATCATGAATGACAGTAACAGTACCGTAAAAAAATAGAATTTATTAATGGTGTTTTTCATTTCATCCTCCTTTTAATTAGCACGCTATTAAATAGTATACTAAAAGTTAATATTATACAATTTTAGTTTTGTCAAATAATTATATATCTTTATTCTTCGGTAAAATTGATGTGATTAAAACAAAAAAAGAGCCCAACGGCTCTTTTTTTGTTTTAATGGTAAATCTTTTAAATTACTTATATTGCTCCATGTCGTCTGCTATGTCCGGAAGTCCGAGATCAACGAGTCTTTCGTGTGTGGGGATGCCTGTCTTCCGGTCCCAGCCGCGGAAGTCATAGTACTGATCCAGCATGTAATCAAGCATTTCTTTTGATATGACCATGTCTTTTGAGGGGCCGGTCTTTATGGGCTCTTCCATGAATCGTTTGGGGAGCGTATCATGCTCACGCCTGTATCCCTCCCTTATTCCGAACGCTCTTATAAGGTTCCAGATTCTTTCAGCGGTTTTTTTGGTGTCTTCCAGGGTCAGATCCATTCCGGTTGTATTATTGAGACAGCGGACTACGATGTCGGTAATATCAAGAGGTCCCCATATGGATTCCGGGAGATGACAGAGTATCATGGAGTCTGTGAGGATATTCAGGTGGTTGATACGTGCGGTATATTCACCTTTCCCTTCGATGGTATTGCGCTTTACAAAACCGGTTCTTTCTCCGGTAGGTCTTCCGTCATGATGACTTCCGCCGCGGGGCCCTGTGGCATATCCAAGAGCAAAGCCGGGCATTCCCCTTGCAGAGTGTCCGGGAAAGGTAAGGCCCTTGTTATGCATGGCAAAATCGGCTGAACCTTTACCTATTTTTTCAGAGGCTATTTTTACACCTTCTGCTAAAATATCTCCAAGCTTATCTTCCCGTAAAGCAACTTTTCTGATCATGTCCATGATCAGGTCTGAACGTCCGAAGTTAAGCGCAATGCCGCCGGTATCTTTATCTGTGAGTATGCCTTTTTCATAGCATTCCATGGCAAAGGCGATTGAAACACCGGCTTCGATTGCGTCGACGCCAAGGTCATCACAATACCTTTCACCGGCTGCTACAACATTAAGGTCATTGTGGCCGCACATCGAGCCGAGCGAAAAAATATCTTCGTATTCCGGGCCTTCTACCATCATTCCTTTATATGTGCCTTTTCCAACGATACTGAACTTTCCGCATCTTGACGGGCAGGCGTAACAGGATTTATCTCTTTTAACCAGTTCTTTCCGCATGGTATCGCCGGAAAGACCTTCTGAATCCGGATAAAATTCATCCTGCCAGTTATTAAAACCGAACATGCCCAGTGTGTTGTTGGCATTTACCAGTACCGGCGTTCCATAACGGGGAAGGATCTCAGCAGTTGAAGGGTTGGCATTGAACCGGGCGAACAGATCATCGAGAAAAAGTCTCATTTTTCTCATGTCGGGAACATCAACCCCCCCCTGACCTCTGACAGCGACAGCTTTTAATTTTTTTGAACCCAGTACCGCACCCAGACCGCCTCTTCCAAAAGCACGGCTGCCGCAGATCACACAGGCAAACCGTACCAGTTTTTCTCCGGCAGGGCCTATTGCGGCGATCTGAATATCTTCAGATCCCAGTTCTTCAAAAAGTTCTTCCTGGACTTTTGTGGTATCCATTCCCCATAAATGGGATGCATCCCGGAGCTCAACCCGTCCATCGTCTATAAACAGATATACCGGTTTTTCTGAGGCGCCCTCAAAAATGATGCCGTCATAACCGGCAAATTTCAGTTCAGGCCCGAAGTGTCCGCCTGCGGTGCTGTGGAAAAATGAGTTTGTCAGTGGTGATTTGGAATAAAGTCCGACCCGGCTTGCCGTGGGAATCATGGTCCCTTCAACGGGGCCGGTCAAAAGAATCGCTTTATTTTCAGGTGAGAGCGGATCTATGCCCGGCTTAAGCTCGTCATAGAGGATTCGGGCTGCCATTCCGGCACCGCCAATATATTTTTCCGCAAGCTCGTTGGTGATGGGAAAATCACTGGTTTTTCCGTCTGTGAGATTTACACGAAGGATTTTACCGATATAGCCTTTATACTTTAAAGTAATACTGCTCATTTAATGTTTAGCCTCCATCAAAAGGAATCATGATTGTCACTACGTCGCCGTCACTGAGTGATTTATCCATATCAGATACGGAGCGGTATGTGCTGTCATTTACAAGGATGAGAAACGGTACGATCTCTTTTGTTATCTGGTCTCTGATCTGCCGGTCAAAGCTGTCTCCATAGGTGTTAAACAGAAAGTCAAAGAGATCTTTAATGTTTGCTTTGGGTGCAAGGTCAACCGTTATCTCTTTTTGTCCGATTAGATCTTTAAGGTTTGCAAAAGTTTTAAGCGTTATTTTCATTAGATTTGGTTTGCTAAGCTGTGTTTCTATTCAGCCAGTCTTCAGCAACTTCTTCTGTTAAGACGATATTTTTCTGGTCAGGTTTCGGGTTTCCCTCAACAAAGGTGATACATCCCACCGGACAGTATTTCAGACACTGGGGTTTGCCGGCGCAGGAGTCGCAAAGTCTGGAAAAGACCGGTACCGGTACTTCTGGAAAACCTATCATATGGACTTTGATCCGGGCTTTTTTCGGATTAAAAGTATTTTCTTTTGTCATTGCGCAAGCCAGTTCGCATAAGCGGCAGCCTATACATATGTCAGGGTTAACAGATAAAAATTTTCTCACTTTTCACCAGCCTCTAATTGATTTAAATCATCAGTTTTATACACGCAGATTTAAGCGCAACTCTACTTTTATAGCCTTTCATTAAAAAAAATTCCAGACTTTTTTTTGGGTTGAAGTGACTGTCGTAACGTAAGTATATGATATTTAATTATTTAATGGCTGGATTTGATAAATTTCCGGGGACAGGGAAGCTGTCTCTTTTATTAAAAATTGACACAAAGTCATTTTTCTATTATTATTTTACCTTTAATATAAAAGTTTGATAGCGGTGCTTAAAAGCAGTGCCCTGCATGATCAAAAACTGTTTTATACGGTTTTCAGACAAATAAATATTTAATAAATTATGTGAAGGATAAGGGTATTTATGAAACATTATAACCATATTATCAGGTTTGCGGTAATTTTAATACTGGTCGGAATTGGTTTTCTGCTGGTTAGAAGCTTTCTGGTCCCTGATTCATTTGGAATACACGGGACATATACATACGGTTTCCATCGCGGAGATTCGGATAAGGAACAGGAAGCCCGGCCGGCCCTTTATAGAGGCACTGATAAATGCAGTCAGTGCCATCCCGACCAGACAGCCGAGATTGCAGCGGGCGGCCATAAAACTGTTATCTGTGAGGCTTGTCACGGAGTATGGCAGGCACATAACAGCCAGACAATGTCGCTCGTTAATAAAGATCCATCTTCAGGTGCGTGTCTGTTATGTCATCAAAAACTTGATGCGCGTCCAAAAGAGTTTCCGCAGATCGAGAGTCTAAAAAAGCATATTTTGGAACAGGAACAGGATTTTGAGGATGGAATGGCATGCAGCGACTGTCATAGTCCTCACGAACCAAAGTAATTATTTAAGGGATGTGATATGAATCAGGACCGTAGAAAATTTTTAAAGACTGTTTTCCACAGCGGACTGGCAATAACAGTATTTCCATCCGGTGTATTCGCATCAGAAGGAGGGAACTCCAATCTGTATGCTTTTATTGTCGATACGGAAAAGTGTATTGGCTGCGGCAAATGTGCCAGTGCCTGCAGGGAGGAAAACAATGTTCCGAAGGACTGTTACCGGACATGGATTGAACGATACCGGATCATGGAAAACGGAGAAGTAAAGGTTGACAGTCCCCATGGCGGCGAGCATGGTTTTGAACCTGTGAAAGATACCGGGAAAGTTGAAAAAGCTTTTTTTGTCCCGAAACTCTGTAATCACTGCAAGGATCCAAACTGTGTTCAGGTCTGTCCTGTGGGCGCGACTTACGTGTCAAAAGAAGGCTTTGTGCTGGTGGATGAAAAACAGTGTGTGGCATGCGGATACTGTATTCAGGCTTGTCCGTATGGCGCAAGGTTCTTAAATCCGGTGACAAACGTTGCGGATAAGTGTACCTGGTGCTTTCACCGTGTAAAACAGGGCTTGGATCCGGCCTGTGTTACTGTTTGTCCGGCGAAAGCAAGGCTGTTTGGAAAAATTGATGATGTGAACAGTTCGGTACATAAGGTCTTAAAGGAAAAACGTCTTCAGATCTTAAAACCGGAGACAGGAAACAACCCGATGGTTTTTTACATCGGGCTGGATAAGGAGGTGCGTTAATGCATGAAATCGTAACCCAGGGATTTTTATTCCCCAATGAAATTCATGTTCACTGGAGTCTCATGATCGTGTTATACCCCTATATTACCGGTCTTGTTGCGGGTGCATTTATTGTTTCTTCTCTTTATCATGTTTTTGGTGTGAAAGAGTTGGAACCCATTGCAAAGTTCTCACTTGTGGGTGCTTTCTGTTTTCTGATATTTGCCTGTACGCCGCTTCTTTTTCATCTGGGGCATCCTGAACGTGCGTTAAATATCATGTTTACGCCTAAATTTACTTCAGCGATGTCCGGTTTCGGATATATTTATGCTTTTTATCTGCTGTTGGTTATCCTTGAGATTTGGCTTGTTTTCAGGCCGGATATCGTTCGTCTGGCAGACAAGGGGAAGGGCATTGTGAAAGTTTTTTACACAGTCCTTGCTCTCGGGAGCAGTGACGTTTCTGAAGAGACCTTAAAAGTCGATCGAAAAGTAACGCTTTTTCTGGCCTCGGTTGGTATTCCCTCGGCATGCATTCTCCATGGTTATGTGGGATTTCTGTTTGGATCATTAAAATCAAACCCGTGGTGGTCAACCCCGCTGATGCCGGTGATTTTTCTGTTGTCGGCGATTGTATCCGGTATATCCGTTCTGGCTGTGAGCTATGTTGTTGTGATGAAGATAAAGAAACAGCCGGTGGACAGCGCTTGTTTAAAGAGTCTTTTTACCTATTTGTGGGCCTTTTTTATTTTAGATGTGACCCTGGAATCGCTGGAAGTTATTACCATGCTGTATGAGTCTCATGAAGAGTGGCATATTATTTCCCAGATGCTTACTCAGAAACTTGGGTTCAGTTATATTTTTCTCCAGATGGCTGTCTGTTCAGTAATCCCTTTTATTATGCTGGGTTTTGTCGTCTTAAAGAAAATGAAGGACTCCACCCGTAATACCCTGGGGATTATCTGTTCAGTCATGATCCTGGTTCAGGTACTTGCCATGCGCTGGAACGTGGTCATCGGGGGACAGCTTTTTTCAAAAAGCTTAAGGGGGCTGACAAGCTATACGCCGACTGTTCTCGGGAGAGAAGGCTTGCTGGTCGCACTGGTCTTGCTTGCAGCACCTTTTGTGACGATGTATATCTTTAATCTTATTTTACCGCTGTGGGATAAAACGGATGCAAAGGCAGAGGAAGCATAAGGTTTTAAGTTTTATTAACATATTTGAGGAGAGAAATAGACAATGCTGACAATAATTGATCCGCTGCTGGTTATTATTGCTGTTGCCGTCTGTGTGTTCGGGCTGGTCAAAAGGTCCAGGCTGTGGAGGATGGGACAGGACGGTGAAGCTGATAAAACTGATGGTAACAGGTTGATGGATTTGATCACAGATACAATCATCCATAGAAGCATACTAAAAGATCCGATTCCGGGTCTGATGCATCTTGCGATGTTTGCCGCATGCCTTGTTCCGCTTCTGGTAATTATCGTAATGCAGGTCAATTTTTTACTGCCGGATGCTTTGGGGGCCGGTTTTTCGGTGATACTCGATATCATCGGTCTGATCGGACTTGCCGGTATTATTTATGCAGCTTTCAGACGTTATGTTCAGAAACCTGAACGTCTTGACGATACAGGTCCTGAAGATGCATTGCCGCTTATCTGGTTGTTTGCGATTATCATTATTGGTTTTTGTATCGAGGGTTTAAGGATTGCCATAACAGGCGAGGGCGCTTCAACCGCACCGGTGGGGTGGGTCTTTTCTTTGATCTTTATTCCGCTGGGAGATTTTAACGGTACACTCCACAGCTTACTCTGGCGGGTTCACTTCTTTCTTGTTTTAGGATTGATCGCGGCTATTCCCTATACGAAGTTTATTCATATCATCCTATCTCCCCTTAATATTTATTTAAGAAAATACGGACCGATCGGAGATTTTTCTGGAATTAATTTTGAAACTGCAGAAACGTATGGTGTGGCAAAGATTGAACAGTTTACCAAAAGGCAGCTCCTGAATCTCGATGCCTGTATCCGCTGCGGAAGATGTCAGGATAACTGTCCGGCCTATTTAAGTGATAAGCCTCTTTCTCCCAAAAAACTGATTCAGGACCTTAAGAAAAACATGGAAGATAAGGCCGCAGGTAAAGTTGAAGAGGGTAAGCTTATTATCGGTGATGTTATTGAACATGAGACCATATGGGCCTGTACCATGTGTCTTAACTGTACGGAGCACTGTCCGGTACATGATACCACTGCTGATAAGACCATTGAACTCCGGCGTTATCTTGTTATGACGGATCCTAATTTTCCGTCTGAAGCTCAGACCGTATTTAAAAACATGGAAAACAACTCAAATCCCTGGGGCGTGGGAATGGCAACCCGAGGTGACTGGGCCAAGGAAATTGGAGTTAAAACGGCTGCGGAGGCGGAAAGTTTTGATGTCCTTCTTTATACCGGCTGCGCAGGCGCCTTTGATGACAGGTATAAAAAAGTTTCTATTGCGGTTTCAAAGATCCTTCAGAAAGCAGGTGTCAATTTCGCGATACTGGGTGCTGAAGAAAGCTGTTGCGGTGATTCAGCGCGCAGGCTTGGAAATGAGTATCTTTTTGAAACTCTTGCCCAGGCCAATGTTGCTGCATTTGACGGATACAAGGTTAAGAAGATCCTGACCATCTGTCCCCATTGTTTAAACAGTCTTAAGAATGAATATTCCCGCTATAATGGAAACTATGAGGTCGTGCATCATATAGAGTTTATTTTAGAGCTGATCAAAAGCGGTAAGATTAAACTGAATAAGTCACAAAACATGAAGGTCTGTTATCATGATTCGTGTTTTCTGGGTCGTTATAACAATATATATGAAGAGCCCCGTGAACTTCTTAAATCCGTTTCTGGTGTGAGTTTGGTCGAGATGGATCGTAACAGGAACAAGAGTTTTTGCTGCGGCGCCGGCGGCGGCCGCATGTGGCTGGAAGAGGATATCGGAAAGAGAATAAATGAGATGCGTACGGACCAGGCGCTTGAGAAAAATCCGGATACCATAGCCACCGGTTGTCCATACTGTCTGACAATGCTGGATGACGGAATTAAGGCAAGGGAAAAGGAAGAGTCTGTCAAGTGTCTTGATATTTCAGAAATAATATTAAATGCTATGGAGTAAAATGAAAATGAGAGAATTTATTTCAGCTGCTTTCAAATTAAATTTCATTATCCTGATGCTGCCTGTATTAATGCTCGGTGCGCTGTCTGTCAGTGCGCAGGAGGTTGATGACTGTTTGGCATGTCATGATGATACTACGCTAACATCAAAAGATGCTGACGGCACCGTACACAGCCTTTATGTTGATAAAAAGATGTATCTTATGTCTGCGCATGGTGAGATGGAATACGGATGTACAGACTGTCATGACGGTCCGACTTTAGCTGAGCATAAAGAAGGCAAAAAGAAATATGATAAGCTGAACTGCGGTGAATGTCATGATGAAGCATTAGCAAAACATGAAAAGACATCGCACGGGCAGCTTGCAAAAGAAGGAAATAAAGATGCACCGACGTGTTCGGACTGTCATACGCTGCATGCTGTGCTGAGTTCAGATGATCCGCAGTCAACGGTTCATGCTGACAATCTTGCAAAGACATGCGGTAAGTGCCACGAGGCTGAAGCAAGTCCGGGGCTTATCAGACTTTTAAAAGGGTTTGTTCAGGGCCGGAAAGATATTCCTTATCCGGGTATTATCAAGACAGTGCTTTCGGCTATCCCAACACGGGTCAGGGGACATGGAAAAGTTAACATGTCCTGTGATTTTGATACCAGTAAGTGTAGTAACTGTCATTTTGATGTAGTTAATCATGGAGATGAAGAGCTTAAGCCGCAGGTATGTGCAAAGTGCCATACCATGGATAAAAGTAAAATCGTTTTTGGTACCATCCATAAATCCGGTTTTGCAAAAAATCCGGTGATGATCATTATTGCGATCTTATGTTATTTAGTGGTTATTGCCGTAGTGGTTAGGTTTTTATATTCATGCTGTATTAAAAAGAAAAAAGATGACCAGCAGCCTGAGTAAATAGCAAAGTGCATAGAGTCGTCTAGCTCGTTTGCTATGGACGATTGACGGTAGAAAAAAATCAGTTAATTATTAAAAAATTCATATAAATATTTTATTTTAGAACCTAAAATTAAGGAGTTATCATGAGTGACGTATTACAGGAGATGCTGGATAAAGCAAGAGTGGCACAGCAAGAGATAGAACACTGGTCTCAGGAAAAGGTTGATGAGATGGTCAAAGCGGTAGCCTGGGAAATGATTCAGCCGGATCATGCGAAAGAGTGTACTGAGCTGGCCGCTAAGGAAACAAAAATGGGTGTTTCTGAAGCCAAGTATGCCAAGCACCGCAATAAGGTCCTTGGAGCGTTGCGGGACATGGAAGGTGAAAAATCCTGCGGTATTGTTGAGGAAAACAAGGAAAAGGGGATTTTTAAAGTTGCAAAACCCATGGGCGTGATTTTTGCGCCGACCCCCTGTACCAACCCTACGGCTACCCCGGCGGTCAAGTCAATATTTGCTTTAAAGTCGCGTAACGCGATCATCTATGCGCCTCACATGATTGCACGCCGCTGCAGTAATAAAACGGTTGAATATGCACGCGCCGGTCTTAAAAAGGTGGGTGCTCCGGAGGATCTGATCCAGATCATGGAAAAACCATTCATTGAAGACATCCAGAAGATGATGTCAATGTGTGACCTGGTTGTTTCAACCGGCGGAACCCAGTCAGTTATTGCTGCCTATTCAAGCGGAAAACCGGCCCTGGGTGTTGGTGCCGGTAACTCTGTTATGATCGTTGATGAGACTGCAGATCCAAAAGAAGCCGCAAAAAAGATCTTTATGAGTAAGACCTTTGACAATGCAACTTCCTGTTCAGCTGAGAATAATGCGGTTATCCAGGAATCAGTATATGATCAGGTACTGGAAGGCCTTAAAGAAAATGGCGGATATCTCTGCAGCGCAGAAGAAAAAGCAAAATTAAAAGAAGCCATGTGGCCTGACGGTGTGCACATCAATGCGAAAGTTGTTGCCCGTTCAGCCGTTCGGATCGCTAACAAGGTTGCCGATCTTGGTGTTCCGGAAGAGACCAAGTTTCTGATGGTCATTGGTGATGATCCGGTTGAAGGCGATAAGTTTGCTGATGAAAAGTTATCTCCGGTTTTAACTCTCTGGCAATATAAAGAGTTTGCAGATGCCATTGCTTATCTCAAGAGAATTCATGCGGTTCGCGGTAAGGGCCATTGTGCCGGTATTCACACCAAGGTTGAAAGCCGTATAAAAGAACTGGCAGAGCAGGCACAGGTTAGTCGTCTAATGGTGAATCAGCCGCAATGCCTGGCTAACAGCGGTTCCTGGACAAACGGTATGCCGTTTACCATGACGCTTGCCTGTGGAACCTGGGGCAATAATAGTTCGACTGATAACATTACCTGGCGTAACTGGCTGAACTACACCTGGGTATCCCAGCCGATACCTGAGAGTCTGCCGGATGAGGAAGCACTGTTTGCTTCAACCTGGGAAAAATTCGGAAAATAATTAATTAAATATTATTTTATTTCTTAATAAGGAGAACGATAAATGGATAAACAGGCAATCAGTGATAAAGTACTTGAGTTTTTAAGGAAAGCACTGGCAAACAGAGAAGCTGAAATTGACGCGGCAGCTCCAATGAGAGATCAGGGGCTTAACTCCTCCGGAAGGCTTGAGCTATTTACCATGATCGAAGATGAGTGGGACCTGATGCTGGATGAGGATGACACTGACGAAGTCGAGACCCTTAACGATGCAATTGCTCTGGTTGAAAAGATGCTTGTATAAGTCAGGCATATTTATAAGTTGACATAAAAAAAGGCCCGCTTCAGTAGCGGGCCTTTTTTTGTCTGTTGTGTGATTAAAACCTAAATAGAGGCAATAGCATCTTTAAGGCTTTCTGAGTTTTCAATGTTTTTCATCTTAACATCACGGCTGATTTTCCGCATCAATCCGCAAAGTACTTTTCCCGGACCGAGTTCAAGTGCATTATCAACGCCTTCTGCCATCATTTTTTTCATTTCCTCAATCCAGCGTACCGGATGATTTACCTGCTGAGACAGAAGTTCTTTTATCTTGTCTTTTGAAGGGTAAAGGTCTGCTTCAACATTTGAAAGTACCGGAATTGAAAGTTCATTTACTTCAATCGTTGCCAGAGCTTCAGCCAGCAATCGTTCAGCGGCGGGTTTCATCAGTGAGCTGTGGAAAGGAGCGCTGACAGGAAGCATAATTGCGCGTTTGGCGCCTTTTGCTTCGGCATTGTCAGCTGCACGCTGTACTGCTTCCATGTGGCCTGAAATAACGATCTGACCCGGACAGTTATAATTTGCAGGTGCAATTGACTGCCCCTGTGCTGATTCCCTGCATAATTCTTCAACTGCGTCAGTCTCCATCCCGAGGACTGCGGCCATGCCGCCGAGGCCTACAGGAACGGCTTCCTGCATGAATGTTCCACGCTGTCTTACAATTCTAACGGCGTCAGCAAAGTTTAATGCGCCTGATGCAACCAGAGCACTGTATTCGCCAAGGCTGTGGCCGGCGACGATTGCAGGCGTAATGTCTGATTCTTTTTGAAGAACACGCAGTGCTGCAATACTTACGGTTAAGATGCAGGGCTGGGTGTTTGCAGTGAGTTTAAGGTCACTTTCAGGTCCTTCAAAACACAGCGTTGAAAGTTTTTCACCTAATGCTTCATCTGCTTCTGCAAAGACATCTGCTGCTGCTTTAAAATTGTCAACAAGGTCTTTGCCCATGCCTACATACTGGGAGCCCTGTCCGGGAAAAAGAAATGCCCATTTTGCCATTATTTATTCCTCCAAAAAATAAGTTAATATATGATTTTTAATGATTATTTTAGACCGTTATTATGACCTTAAATTATAAGTCAATGTTTTGTGCGTGTCAAATTAAAAACCAGTTAATGGCTAATAGCGATAAGTTCTTATCTGCTTTTTGGCAATGTTGCTGCCGTGAAGTAAAAATAAGTGCCTAAAGTATTTAAAGTACTTGAAGTACTTAAAATGAATAGAAGGGAAAGGCACTAAACCAACTATTTGTTATCTGTCTAGAATTAATTTGAAGTATTAACTGTTTTTCAGGAAAGTAACTGCGGTAAATATATCGTTTTCATAAATAAAATATCTACAAAAAAGTCGCACGTTTTTCAAGAAAGACTTTAAACCATTGTTCAGCTCTATTTCGAATTCAGGGCTGTTATTTTTGCAGAGGATGCTTACGTCTTTAAACCTCAGAGTTTCAGCATATATGGGTGAAAGAGCCTTGTAAATTGCCTCTTTTGCGCTGAAGATTAGAGCCGCATAGTTCTGGGCTTTCTGTTTATTTAGCTCTTTTAGCTGTTCAGCTTCCCGGTCTGTAATTATTCTTTTTAACATTCTGTCTTTTATTCTTCCAACTGTTTCAATGTCAAAGCCGACTCCTGTTATATCCTTGGTTTTTGATATGGCAGCACCTGCCCAGGAATTACTGTGTGAGATCGTACCTGTAAAATTTTCCGGCCAGAGGGGACGTCCGTTTTCGTTTTGCAGGATTGGAGCCTTATGGATCCCCTTCAGAATCAACGCTTTTCTGATACACCTTCGCCCTGTGCTGAATTCTTTTTTTCTTTTATCAATGGATCTGGATATGATGTTTTTTTCTTCCGGGTGCAGTTTGTCTGTGTAGTCGTTTATCCGGCAGCAATATGTTGTTACATTTTCGGGGAAAAGGTGCGCTATATTAAGCAGTTCAGTCATGATCTTTATTCTCTTTTTTTATAAAACCCTTTACAGAAGTGTTGAACGTATCACGGGCATCTATCATTACCACATGACCGGAATTTTCAATTATCTGAAATTCAGCTATGGGAAGAAGGTCTGCAAGATGCTGAGGGAGTTCGCGGGGAGTGATCGCATCATTTTTGCCCCAGATAACAAGGGCAGGAATCTTAATTGAAGATATCCACCGGCTGCTGTTAAACTTTCCGGCAGCAAGAAGATCATCATGGAGGACGCTGCTGCTCATGTTTTTTAACGATTGATATTGTTTTATAAAAGAGTGCGGTATGTTCATGGCTGACAATAAGGATTGGAGCTTTTCATTATTTAAAAGATCAATGCCTTTATCCTGCAGCTTCCGGTAAATTTTTGAAAATCTGAAATTTGTTCCTGTTCCGATAAGGACAAGACCTTTGACTCTTTTTGTATAATGGCGGGCATATTCCTGTGCGATTGCTCCGCCGAAGGAATGTCCCATTAGGAAGAAAGAGTTAAGAGACAATGATTCGGAAAAACGGTTTAGCCAATGGGCATATGCTTCGGCTGTGTCAAACGGACCTCCCTCAGACTGGCCGTGGCCGGGCAGATCAGGAATGATAATCTTAAAATATCTGCTGAGCCGGCTTAACTGGTAGCTCCAGACCACGCTGTCAGCGCCGGAACCGTGAAGGCAGATAACTGCGGGTTCTTTGTCAAGCCCCCTTTTTGATATTCGGTAAAAATATTTAGTGTTGTTTATCGATATAAATTCCAAGTGTTGCCCCGTTAGTTTTTTTAGTACGCAGGTTTTGATAAGAAAAGCGTTTTGTTTGTGTTTAATTCTTTTTCTTTGGGTTGATAAATCACTACTATTTTACCGCAAAGGCACAAAGTACGCAAAGAAAAGCGTTTTGTTTGTTTATTATAATTTTATCCTTTTCAGTCTTTACTCATGGTTTGTTGCGGAATCTAAAAAGATAAAAGATAATTATTTACTTTAAGGGGATTGAAAAATATTTAATATTCACTATAATTTTAGATGAAGGATGGAGGCGGGTTTGAGCTCATCATAAATTGAGCATAAAATTAAATATAGGTCTCACCACAATATCAATTGTGGTATAACCCGTCAAACTGGTAGTACGAATATCAGTTAAAGAAATTCAAGTTATTTCGTTTTAAATATTATGGGTGAGATTCTCATAATACAGACTAATAACAGATTAATCATATAATACCCTCCTCCTTCCTTCTCTTTTCAAATTCTTCCTTTTATTTTACCTCTTTATCTAGAGCCTGTCCCAATTTTGCTTATTTCAAGTTTTAATGGACAGACAGGCAATCACTTAGCCATGTCTATCAGACCATCTGCATCAAAACTGAGCAGCCTGTTTGCTTTTTGACCCAGAAACTCAAA
>Ga0207996_1000460_pt1 | contig 36071 bp, 28 predicted proteins | sample AntAceMetag02UKG_FD_184773 | JGI IMG/M metagenome (GOLD analysis project Ga0207996, IMG submission 184773) | Saline lake microbial communities from Ace Lake, Antarctica - Antarctic Ace Lake Metagenome 02UKG (SPAdes) (version 2) | ecosystem: Environmental > Aquatic > Non-marine Saline and...
CAACCTTCCTCTCCCCAATCCCCACTCATTTTTTCCTTATATATTAGTTCTAAGATGTTATACTGCACTTTTCGGTTTCTCTTTATTCGGTTCCCGTGGGCCCGACAAAAAAATTTTGTCCGAATTTGATGAACCTCTATAAGATAATAGAAAAAGACTCGATCGGTGAAGCCTGGCTGGCCGCCACGCGTTTTGTCCTGGATGCCGGAAGGCCGGTTGATTTCGGTGAGGTGGCCGCCCGCGAGGTCCTGAATCTCGAGATCGTGGTCAAAAATCCCCGCCGGGATGATCCCATCATTAAAAAGCTCGGCGATCGGGAGATGATCGATTTCATGATGGGGAATTTCTTCGGGGAGGAAAACATTGAGGAGTGGGGCTACTCCTACCGGCAGCGTATCTTTGCCCGGGACGGCCTGGATAACCTGATTGCCAGCCTGCGGGAGAAAAGAACCTCGACCTGGAGTATATCAACGCTCCTCAGGCCGGAAGAAGACTCAAAGCATGTCCCCTGCCTGACTCAGATCCAGGTCCTGATCAGGGAGGAAAAACTTTATCTTATCTGCTATTTCCGCGCCCAGGACATCGGCCGGAAGCTATACGCCGACCTGCTGGCCCTGACGGAGCTCGGCAACCTGATCAGAAAGGAAGTGAAGACAGTTAACCTGGAGATCATCCTTCATATCGCTTCCGCCCACATCTACCAAGAAGATACCACTGACCTGGAAAATATTACCACTGTGAGAATTGCGGCCATGAGTGGAAGTGAGTTTTCTGCGGATCCTGAATCCTGAATCTTGCACCAGTCCGCCATAGCCCGTAAGGCGACGGCTGATCCTGCATCTGATCTTTAAAAGTTAAGCAATCAGCAGACTTGACCCCTATTTTAAGAAAAATAAAAACAATTGTTCATATGCCGATAATTTGGTGAAATACGAGCAATAACATGTACAGATACATTTAATCAAACTTTAAGCTTGAGTGTTAGCAAAGTTGGTGAAAAGCTGAATTTTATTAACTTTGATTTTTAAAACAGAGAAGTTCGGCAAATTTTATAAGAAGGTATGGTATGAGTAATTATTTTAAAAAATATCCGGATAATGAAGGTTTCTTCGAAGTGTATGGTGGCGCGTTTATTCCGCCGGTATTGGAAGTTGAAATGAAAAAAATAGCCGATGCCTATTACACCATAAGTAAGTCTCACAACTTTATTCAAGAACTACGAAGCATACGTAAACATTACCAGGGAAGACCAACGCCGGTATATTATTGCGCGCGTCTGTCTGAAAAATATGGTGGCCGTATATATTTAAAACGTGAAGATTTAAATCATTCGGGGGCCCATAAGCTTAATCATTGTATGGGTGAAGCTCTGCTTGCCAAGCAATTGGGCAAGAAAAAATTAATCGCGGAAACCGGCGCGGGTCAACATGGTGTGGCACTGGCTACGGCCGCGGCTTATTTTGGATTAGAGTGCGAAATACATATGGGCGAAGTTGATATTGTGAAAGAGCACCCCAATGTTGTACGCATGAAAATATTAGGAGCAGAAGTTATTCCCGTCTCCCATGGTTTAAAGACCTTGAAAGAAGCGGTTGATTCAGCGTTCGAGGCATACATCAAAGATCCTGAAAATTCAATGTATTGTATTGGATCAGTGGTAGGTCCTCATCCATTTCCTATGATGGTTCGTGATTTTCAGCGTGTAGTTGGAATTGAAGCGCGCGAACAGTTTCTGGATATGACCGGTGAATTACCGGATAATGTAATTGCTTGTGTGGGGGGAGGAAGTAACGCGATAGGAATATTCTCAGCATTTCTGGATGACGAAGAATGCAATCTTTATGGTGTAGAACCGGCTGGACGCTCTCTAGAACTTGGTGACCATGCCGCCACTTTGAAATTTGGGAAACCGGGTATAATTCATGGTTTTAAAAGTTACACCTTACAGGATGAAAATGGAGATCCCGCGCCGGTATATTCCGTTGCCAGTGGACTGGATTATCCTGGTGTTGGTCCGGAACATAGTATGCTGAAAGATATGAATTCGGTGAACTACGATATTATTAATGACATAGAGGCAATCGACGCATTTTATGAATTAAGTAGATTAGAGGGAATTATTCCCGCCCTGGAAAGCGCTCATGCCGTTGCTTACGCGTTAAAAGTAGCGAAAGAGCAACCTCAAAAATCCATACTGGTTAATTTAAGTGGACGGGGTGATAAGGACCTCGATTACGTGGTGGATACATATGGTTTGCCTGAAGAATAATCGGTGAATATGGTCAGGTTTGAGCTTCGAAATTCCGCCAGCGGAGGATCGGCGGCAGGTCAATTATGAGGTTATCTGCTAAAAGGGAAAAAGAACCCTGAAGGGTTATACATGAAAGCCTAGGGCGAAACCCTGGGTAATAAATAACCAAAAACCCCCTTCCTTTTCCCCTTTTATTATATGCAATTGCATATTCCCCGCCGATGACATTCTATCTATGAGATGGTTCGATCGGATGTAAATAAAGAAAATCCGGCAAAATCTTCCTGTCTAGGATAAATTGTCATGAGTTACTTCAAAGGTTCCATTTCATCCATGACTCTCCGGTAAATCTCCCCGGAGTTTATCTCCGGGGAATAAAAAAAAGTAATTTGATGCTTTTTCTTCTGACGAAGAATAAAACTACAATGAGGTTAATGTGATAGAGATAGGACGATATAATAAATTAAGAATTTTAAGTCAAAATACTATTGGCCTGCTTTTAGGAGATAAGTCTGGTGAAAGCGTGTTGCTTCCAAAAAAATATTGCCCCGAAAGTTATGAGTTAGATGATGAGATAAAAATTTTTGTTTATCTCGATAATAAAGGAAATAAAATAGCCACAAACGTAATACCAAAAATACTGTTTAATGAATTTGCTTTATTGAAAGTTACGGCAGTAACGGATGTTGGCGTTTTTATGGATTGGGGGATGGAGAAGGAGCTTTTTGTTCCTTTTAGAGAGCAAACACAAAAAATGGAAGAAGGAAGGTGGTATATCGTTTATTTGGATCTGGATAAAAAAACAGACAGACTGTATGCCAGCAGCAGGATAGAAAGACATCTGCAGAATGAAGTTTTAACTGTTGTGGGAAACGAGAAAGTTCATTTGTTGGTAATGCAAAAAACAGATCTTGGATTTTCAGTCATTATAAACAACGCGCACAAAGGATTAGTATTTAAGAATGAGATTTTTAAAAAACTCAATATTGGTGATAAACTCAATGGCTTCGTGAAGAAAATTCATGAAGACAATAAGATTGATATTTCGATTCAGCCCATTGGATATACCAATTTTATAGATAAAAACACTAAATTAGTTTACAATGCGTTATTAAAAAATAATGGGTTCTTGGCCGTTACTGATAAAAGCTCTCCCGATGAAATATCTCGACAGTTCGGTATGAGTAAAAAAGCATTTAAAAAATCACTGGGCGCGTTATACAAACAGCGTAAAATAAAACTACTGCCTGATGGGATTGAATTGATTTAAAGGAATCAGACTTGGAGAGTCAGCAAATATTTATAGGTAAAAAAGGGAAATCAGGCAAAATCATCTTGCCGCGAATAAATTGCAACGAGTTATATCAAAGCTCCAATTCATGACGCACCGGTTCATCCCCCTGGAGTTTCTCTCCGGGGAATGAAAGTTCAATAAGCTACCCCAAATGATTCAAACCAAACCGGCCCTAGCCGGTTTATCCGGCCGGGGAGAAAGTTTAATAGCTGAACGGCCACTACTAAATAAGACGATTTTCTTGTGGTCGACTATGTCTTTTTAATTTTCCCCCCGTGGAGATTCTTGTGGACCATGATTTTTCCCCCTTGGTTGACAATACATGGATATATTGTTATTGCATGCAGATCTATCCCTCAGTAAAATTTATTCAGTATAATTTGTGCGTCTAGGTATAAACTCACATGGCTTCCTCTTCATCCGTTTCCCCGATTTATAGGGGTTCCACGGGGATTGGGGGTTGATAGTGTTCTTCATCATACCAATAGGTACGATAAAGGAGGAGGCCTTAAACAGTATCAAGGAGTTTAAGTAGATCGGAAGGGCTGATTGCGCTATCGAACATTTTTATCTTCGCCAATATTTTTGGAGTAGCATAGTTTTTTGGTCGATCCTGTTCGGTAGCTTTGTTCTACGTTAGATTTCCCCTGATATAAGGATATTATAATGAATGATGAGAAATTTACTTTTCAGCCGATAGGCCTTATCCATTCCCCTCATAAAGAATTATCAAGAATTCCGATTCAAGCTGTTTTTTGCGAAGGCATTGAAGGGACGGTTGTCTTGAATGCTCGGTATATTGACGGCTTGAAAGATTTAAAAGGATTTTCTCATATTTACTTGTTTTACTATTTCAATAAATCACAGAAAACCTGTCTACGCGTAAAGCCATATCTTTCAGATGAAGAACATGGTATTTTCGCTACTCGGGCTCCTCATCGCCCCAATAAATTAGGTATGAGTCTTGTGCGGTTGGTAAGGATTGAAGATAACATTCTTTATGTCAGCGATATTGATATATTGGATGGAACGCCATTGCTTGACATCAAGCCCTACATACGAAGATTTGATTCGAGAGGAACCGTTAAATCCGGATGGCAAGACACTGTTACCGATGATGAGGCCGCCGTTCGAGGCTTGAGAGATTTCAAGAGATAGGAAAATTTAACAACAGCTTTAACACGGAGAAAAACCCCGCTCCGCGGGGTTTCGCCCTGGTAGGAATAACTATGCGCTCTCAGCAGCCCTCATTCGGGCTTTCGCTAAATTTCGCCGTTATAAGTAATAAACTGAATTTCCACTATGTGAATATAGATGACCATGAGAGATAAGCAACCGAACAATCCATTGCATGGAATAACCCTGGAAATGATCGTGAGCAGGCTTTATGACCAATATGGATGGAAAGAACTGGGCCGAAGAATCAATATACGCTGCTTCAATAGTGACCCATCTGTCAAATCAAGTTTGAAGTTCCTCAGAAAAACTCCGTGGGCAAGGAAGAAGGTAGAAGCTCTATACCTTCAAACTCTGAGAAATATCGAAGATAAAAATTTGTCCCGGAAAACCGGAGATTGATCAGGACACTGATTTGTTCTTACATGCGGTACTTACTGAAGAATCTTTGCAATACTTACGATTCAAAAAGGAAAAGATTCAATTGGAAATGGGAGGTTGCATAATGAAAGTATTAGTGACTTATTTTAGCCAGACCGGAAACACGGAAAAAATCGCCGAAGCTATCTGTGAGGAAGCAGCCCGGGCCAATGAAGCCGAGTTGAAAAAGCTTGAAGATGTCAGTCCCGGTGACCTGTCTGGGTACGACTTTATCTTGATTGGCTCGCCGATCCACTCCAGCAATCTGGCCGGACCGGTAAAAGAATTTTTAGGCGGAATTCAGGCAAGTTCAGGTCAAAAGATGGCAGGTTTCATTACCCATTTCGCCCCGGCCTATCCGGAACAAGCCATGGCTGGATTTACCGAACCTATAAAAGCAGCGTGCGAGAAGAACGGTATTGAATACAAAGGGTCTTTTGACTGCCAGGGAGCTTTGACTGAATCCCTGCATGAGATGGTAAAGAAGAAACTGAATCTAAATGATGAGCAGTGGGCGGGTATGGTCAAGCAGATGACTGGACGTCCTAACGAAGAAGACGAGGGTAAAGCTAGAGCGTTTGCGAAAGAACTTTTAGCCGGATAATCATCACGGAGAAATTATGATTTGAAGAATATCATGGTTAAGAACAAAACTGATCCTGCCGCGCCCCGGATAGAGCGGATACCACTTACGGATAAAAAAGCGATAAAGCGGTTCGTGCGGCTGGAAGATCAATTTATTGGTTCGCGGCCTTTTTTCGTGCCGGAAACAACCAGAGAAATGACCAAACGCCTGGCGGGATTAACTCCGTTTTATCAGGAGATGGATCACGCTCTCTTTGTGGCCTCCGATGGAAGTTCTGAAAAGGCAAGATGCGCGGCCTTCATAAACAGGAAATACCAGAAAGCCAAAGATGAAGCTATCGGCTTCATCGGCTATTTCGCGGCAATGCCGGACGCGGAGTTGGAAGTTAAGGCTTTGCTTGACGCGGCCGAGGAGTGGCTTCAAAAAGAGAACGTGACCCGGGTGATTGCTCCCTACAACGGTACGCTATTTCATGGTACGGGATTTTTAACGGCGGAATTTGATAAGAATCCGGTCTTCCCTTTCCCCTGGCACCCCCCTTACTATCAGCAATACCTACGGAATGCCGGATACAACCCAACCTATCCATTCTGGTTTTATACAATCGATCTTTTGTCTGAACAATATAGGGCGGTTGAGAAAAGAGTCCTGGAGAATACATCGGTTAAAGTCCGTCCGATTGATAAAAAGAATTGGGATATAGACATAGAAAAATATCGCGAGGTCTTGAACGAGACATTTAAAGCGGAATGGGAGTATTGCCCGCACACCCGGGAAGAGTTCGCGTCATACTTTGGTGCCCTGAAACCCATTCTGGATTCACGATTGATGTTGTTGGCGGAGATAGATGGTGAGCTTGCCGGAGTCTGCCAGGGGTTCCCGGATTGGGGACCAATGCTGCGATCTTTCAGGGGTAAATTTGGTTTAGTAGAATTCGTCAGGATGATCTTTGAAAAGGGGCGTTATGATCGGGGGGGATTGACCTGGATCGGAGTTTTGCCGAAATTCAGAGGTCGGGGAGTCGCCCAATCTCTTGCCGTTACACTTTACCGGAGATTTCAAGAAAAGGGCCTCAAAGAGGTATCCTACATGTGTGTTAACGAATCAAACCGGGCTTCCCGAAGCTTCGCAGAGGCGATGGGGGGCACCGGCCGTGCTCTTTATCATTGCTATGACAAGAGACTGTAGAATAGTTGCATGAAAAAAGCAAAGGGAAGACTTGACCCCTAATTTGTTTTTTTAAGGAGAAGAAGATGACCCAATATATCAGAAAAAGCGGTTCCCGTGAGGCAGTAGAAGTTCCCGCGGGAGAAGGCACTTTCAAACAGGTTCTGATAGGACCCGAAGAAGCTCCCAACTTTGCGTTGAGGAGATTTATTATGGAGCCTCATGGCGGAATGCCGAAACATACCAACCTGGTTGAACACGAACAGTATGTTTTAAAAGGTTCCGCCACCATCGAGATCGGCGATCGGACCTTTGAGGTATCAGCCGGTGATTCCGTATATATCCCCGGCCTGGTGCCGCATTCATATAAAGCCGGAGCCGATGGTTTTGAGTTTATCTGCGTTGTGCCCAACCAGGAAGATAAAGTAGAGCTTGTCGAATAGCCATACGCAAAGAGTAATGGGTAGACCTGACCCCAATTCCAAGAAACTATATCGGGGAGTTAATCAGGTCTGTCAAGGGGCTAATAGTCCCTTGTCGAAGTTCTATTTTGGGCAATTCTCAGGCTATTTTCGTGCTTATCTGTCAAGAATCGAGGCTTGACCCCGATTTTTTTCAAGTAACTCATTGCCTTTCAATTAGTTAGTGTGGTCCGACCCCCTTTCCAATCCGGGCTTTCAATGAAGGCAGAAGCTATAGCGGAGGAGGGCCTGACCCCAATCTGCCCTGGAAGCGTAGATATGCAGTTTCTCCCATAAAATGAACTTCTCATAATAATGGAATTGCCACAATAATTGTTACTAATTGTCGGAAGATATTGACAAATGCCCACACTATGTAACAATATAGCCCTATGAAAAAGAATCATGCTGAAAACCTGCTTAAACTTGCCCTGGAAAAAGGTGTTCTTCGGACTCGTGATCTAGACAAGTTCGGGATACCAAGAGTTTATCTCAGTCGTCTCTGTGAAAAGGGACTTATATATCGGGCTTCAAGGGGAGTATATATCCGGGCCGATTCTGACATTACTGAGAATCATGATCTTGCTCAAGTAGCCCGGAGAGTACCCAATGGAGTTATCTGCCTTATTTCCGCTCTTCAATTCCATAATATAGGAACTCAGATTCCCCACGAGATTTGGTTTGCCATAGGAAAAAAAGACCGCCGACCCCAACTGAAATATCCTCCGATCAGGGTTGTTCGTTTTTCCGGCGAAGCTCGCACCGCCGGCATTGAAGTTCATGAAATAGAAGGAGTATCGGTAAAAATATATAGCATCGCAAAGACTATTGCGGATTGCTTTAAATACAGAAACAAAATTGGACTTGATGTGGTCCTGGAGGCCCTGCGCGAGTGTTGGAGGGCAAAACTATGCTCGATGGATGATCTATGGACCAACGCAAAAATTTGTCGTGTGGCAAATGTAATGCGTCCCTATCTTGAGGCTATGGCATGAGAACACCTCGGCAGAAAAACATTCCTGCGTCTATTCGCCAGAGACTATTAAATTATGCTCGATGCCATGACGAGAATTTTTAGGCTATCAAGGCAACTTTCTCCTGTCGTGGATCGGATATTCCGGGGGGAGAACCGATAGCACTAACTTCGGCTTTTTTTAAGGATTCGGGCAAGCAGACCCAATGGCAAGCGTTTTTAAGTAAAGGCTCTTTTAAGGTTAAGGAAGAGAAACTTGAGAATATAATCCGGGTGTTACGGCAATTTCTTTTAAAACCACTTAAAGCAGTGAATGAAGGTAGTAATTTCAAGGCTTCATGGAAAAATGGAGGCCCCTGGCAGAGACTTAACCCTGATTCTCTTGAAAGTTAAACAATAAGCGAACTTGATCCCTATCTCTTTTATATGAGGGACATATATTGCACAAAATACTTCTTAAAAATTGTCTGGACTATCAGACAAGTGTCTGGTGAAGTAGACGCACCATGAAGAAAAGGAAGAATCCATTTTAAAGGAATAAGATTTCTCGTTTATTACTACCCCGCAGGAAGTTAGAGTTATCCGGTCACAATTTGTGACCGGTTCTCAAAGTCACAGAAATCCGACCCGTTCCCCTCAGTGCTATTCTTTTCTTCCCACCGATACCCTTTTTGAAACCTTAAAATGCCGGGCGACGGCGAATAACTTTAGGCACTTTTCCGCCGGAGGCGGATCTCCTCCAGAGGCGGACAAGAGCCTCTGGCTGAAGCGCATTTCAAACTTTAGGCACTTCAAACTTTAGGCACTTCAAACTTCTTTTCCCCTATCCCCCATCCCTTAAGTTGAATGTCAAGACGCGACACCCATTGTTTTAAGCTGCCGGAGGTACTTTTCGGGGCCCCATTTTCGGGCTTCAACAATCTTCAACGTCCCTTCTTTTCAACGTTCTTATGCTTCAACGTCCCTTCTTTTCAACGTTTCTATGCTTTAACGTCCTTCCCCCCCAGGTTATTTTCTGTTAACCGTCAACCGTCAACCTTCCCCCCCTCCGTCCCCTACTTTTTATAAACATTTTTGCCTTACTTATTTATTCTTTTATGTTATAATGTTTTTCGGTTTCTCTTTATTCGGCTCCTGTGGGCCCGACAAAAATATTTTGTCTGGATGAGATAAAGACAAGCAGCCCGAAAAGAATCACCTTCCCCCTTGGGGAGAGGGTGGGCGCCGTAGCCCTAAGCGTAGTCGAAGGGCGAAGGCGACCGGATGAGGGGAGTTGGCGTTCTCTGTGGGAGAGGTTTCCAACCTCGATCCCAAGCTTTAGGGTACTTTGCGCTACATGCTATGCAAACTTAGAATTTAGGGTTTGACCCTCATTCACTCCTATAGAAGAGGCATTATCGAGGTGAACCCGTTCAGCATCAAGGGATTATAAAATAGCTTAACCCTCTATGCAAACCGGACATTTATCGGACATATAGGCCATGGGATCAAGATTGCCGTAAACTGGGCAAACACGACATAAACCCGACAATCCCATCAGAAAAGGGCTCAAAGGATTCATAATGAAACGAGAAAAGGGAAAACTTTAACATCTACCTCAACTTTATATTTGACTTTTATTTGCCGTTTGAGTAAATTTACTCAAACCTATGAGTAAAATGTAATATTCGATGCAACTTCCTGCCTACAAAAGAGATATCGTTAGGAAATTAGAAGGCCGCTTGGCTGAGGAACGCCGATTTATCCAAGTAATTACCGGGCCTCGACAGACAGGCAAGACCACCGCAATCCTCCAGGCGCTGGAAGACATTTCTCTGCCTTCCATTTATGCCGCTGCTGATTATCCCTTCGTTCCTGACTTCAACTGGATTGAGGCCCGCTGGAATGAAGCTCGTTTAAAAGCAACCACAAGTCAAAAAGTTCTTTTGGTTCTGGATGGAATTCAGAAAATTAACAGATGGGACGAAACAGTCAAAGCGGGAAACCGAAGGAGAGCCTTAGTCCCCGGTCGTGGCAGTAGAAAAAGTCAGGGGACTGAACCGGTTGCTAAAGTCAAAAGTCAAGTCTGACCCCAACTTTGAAGAGATTGGGGATCGACGAGCATACCTGGCAGATCGTGATTAAGAAACAGCAGTGGGAAGAGAAATTTTCCTGGAAACCGGAGGAGAGATTAAGTCCTTGTTCCAATTATTCCAAAGGTAAGCAAAAAGCAGACTTGACCCCTGTTCCACGGAATTAACTTCCGGGTAATTATTTTGCTACGCCCCATTTTTCTCTTGACTGTCAGAAAATAGTATACTATTTTCTGACATATATTAATGGAGAATACTATGCAATCAGTTGCAGATAAGATTATTAAGAGAATTAGAGGCAAAGGGAGGGGTCATGTATATTCTAATAAGCAATTTTTGGATCTCGGGAGTCGTGCCGCGGTTGACAAAGCTTTATCCAGACTCGTTATACGCGGAGTAATTCGACGGCTTAAACCTGGTATTTATGATTATCCCCGGGTTAATCCCAACCTGGGTGGTGTTCTTTCTCCATCCCAGGATAAGGTAGCTCAGGCGATTGCTAAGAAGAACGGAACCCGGATTCAACCATCCGGTGCTCACGCGGCCAATATTTTGGGTCTTACTAGCCAGGTGCCCGCCAGGAAAGTTTTTCTCACCGATGGTAAACCAAGGACTATTAAAATTGGCCGACAAACGCTTGTGTTCCGACATGCCGCACCTAAAACTATGATTAATAGCAAAAAGCCTTGTAAGATAGTTATCCAAGCTTTGCGTTATTTGGGCCGGGATGGTGTAAATAAATCTGTGATCAGAAAACTTCGTAATTCACTCTCTTCAAAAGACAAATCCGATTTAGTTGAAAATGGAAAATATGCCCCGGATTGGTTGCGTCCCGTAATCAACGAGATTGTCCAGCCGCAATAGAAGGCACTTCTATGGATACCGTTGCACAACTTAGTAAGAGAGAACGGATCGATTTATTCCAAGAGGCATCTGCCCGTAAAGGCAATATGTCTCCGGCTATTGTTGAGAAAGACTTCTGGGTGTGCTGGACGCTCAAACGTCTTTTTACAGTGACGGATAACTTCCCCCGATTCATATTCAAGGGAGGAACTTCGCTTTCGAAGGTTTTTAAACTTATCGGCCGCTTTTCTGAAGATATCGATTTATCCTGCAATCGTGGCGATTTAGGATTCGTCGGAGAAAAAGATCCCAGTAAAAATATGAGCGGTAAAAAAAGAAAAAGGCTTCTTAATGAGTTGGAGGTTTCATGTGTGGGATATATAGCGGACAGCTTAATCCCGGCTCTCAGAGAAAATTTTTCGACCATAATAGGCAATCCTCAAGAAGTTGATCTTCCTTGGAACCTTACTATAGATAAGGAAGATCCGCAGACGATTCTTTTCAGTTACCCCGCCGTAGTACCTGAGAGTGAGATTGGTATACTTCCCTATATTCAACCGGTAATCAGGCTTGAAATCGGGGCTCGCTCAGATCAATGGCCATCGGGAGAATATGATATCCAACCATACGCAGCAGAAGTGTTTCCCGAGTTGTTTGAAGTTTCTTCTTGTTCAATCAATACACTTCAGGTTAAACGCACTTTTTGGGAGAAGGCTACATTACTTCATGCTGAGTTCTATCGTCCTCCAGGGAAGAAGATAGGCGACCGATTATCACGCCATTATTATGATCTTGCTTGTTTGGCCCAATCTCCAATCAGAGGTGAGTTGATACAAGATCTTGATTTGCTTGAAGCTGTTGTTAGTCATAAAAACATCTTTTTCCGTTCCGCGTGGGCTTCTTATGAAACTGCTCGGGTGGGAACATTTCGGCTTATGCCGCCAAGTAATAGAATCCACTCTCTCAAAATTGATTATAGGAAAATGGAAGAAATGTTTTTTGAAGAACCCCCTCCATTCGAATCTATTATTGAGACATTGGAAAAGCTTGAACATGAAATCAATGATAAATAAATAATAGAGGGATATATCTTTTAGGAGGAGTTGAAGGGGAGGAGAGTTAACTACTAAACTACTCATTGAGATGAGGAAAAGAAGAAATACGGTCGGGCCCGAATCGCCGGTAAGAAAGGCAAAAGATAAACCGGTATATGAGAAATACTACCGATTCCGGCAATGCGGGCATGAGTGGAAGTGAGATTTCTTCCGCCTAAAGTCAAAAGTCAAGTCTGACCCCAAGCTTTCAAGTCCCCGTTCCCGGCATTAAAATAAGAGCAAAGGGTAGACTTGACCCCTATTTTTCTGTCAACCGTCAACCGCCAACCATCCTCTCCCCAATCCCCACCAACTTTCTCCTTACATATTTATTATTAGATGTTATAATGATTCTTTCGGCTTCTCTTTATTCGGTCCCCGTGGGCCCGACAAAAAAATTTTGTCTGGATGAGACGGGAGTACGGTGGTTGAAGGCGAATAACTTTTCTTATCCGCCATAGTTCTTGTTCTTGTTCTTGTGCTTGCATCCCGATGGCTATCGGGGCATCCCGATGGCTATCGGGGCATCCCGAACTTGATTCGGGGCTTTAGCGAAGGAGGAAGGCACTTATCTTATGTCCTTACTTTGGAGAAATTTAGGTAAACCCACCAGGAAGAGAAAATCCCGCAAGCGGACCAGTGGCAATTCCCATAAGCGGACCAGTGGCTATTCCCCGAAGATCCAGCCGTATCCGACGGTGACTGTCACGGTTGAGGTAATCGTTCAGACTGAGAAAGCACTCAGGATTAAGAATGACCGGGGGAAAACTGCCTGGATACCGAATATCTGGGGCATCAAAAAGAAGGGTTTATTTAATGACAGAGCTTGAAAAGAAATTTGAAGGGATTTCTCGTCAGATAGAGAATGGAGTAACCCCGTCAAGAGTAACTGTTCGAGATATTCTTGACTGGATCGGGGTTTCAAGAAGGGGTAATAACGTTAATTGGCAAGTCAGACGTGCACTCGAACATGCAGGCCTTGAAACTCAGCCTGAATTCGAATGGGCTTACATTTACCTGACTTTAAAATTTGTAAAAGTCGGTTCTGAGGAGGACCGCAACGTTTTCTCAACAAGTTGTCGTATTGATGGACTTGAATCAGCAAATAGAAAACCAATTTCAGTAAAGCCTGACAGCCAACTCTCTGAAGCCATTACCCTAATGCTGGTAAACGATTTTTCTCAATTACCAGTTATGACTACTGAAAGGGATGCTAAAGGTACAGTTAGCTGGAAATCAATCGGTTGTCGACTTTCCTTAGGCCAAAGGTGCCCTTTAGTAAAAGATTGTATGGATCAAGCGCAGATAATAAGCGCTGAAACTTCTTTGTTTGAAGCGATAGATATCATTGCGATACATGATTATGTGCTTGTACGTGCACATGATCATACAATTTGTGGCATAGTTACTGCTAGCGATTTAAGTCAACAATTTCGTGATTTATCGGAACCATTTCTGCTGATAGGTGAGTGCGAACAACTTCTCCGGAGGCTAATACACGGAAAATTTAAATTCGATGATTTAAAAGAGGCAACGAATTCGAGTGATTCGAATCGAACAGTAACTGGGGTGGCTGATTTAACTTTTGGAGAGTATGTTCGTCTACTATCAGAAAAAAAACGTTGGGGAAAGCTAAAGTTATCTATTGATCGAAAAGAGTTTATTTCAAGACTAGATAAAATAAGAGAAATAAGAAACGATGTAATGCATTTTGATCCTCAAGGTATTGGTCCTGAAGATCTGCAGTTTTTAAGAGACTTTGTCCGGTTTCTAAAAGAATTAAGACGCATTGGTTCAGTATAAATTCGAGTTAATGCGTGATGCCTAACAATTTCATCCAACCGACGTGCACAACACGCACAGTGGATGCGATACGTTACCTCAGAGGTCGGAGATAATAATATGAACAGTATGACGGTTCGTGAGTTTTTTAAAAAATTGAATGGAATGGCTGGTGCTCGCGTGAGTCTTGATACATACGCCGATTCCATAATGCATAAGACAAGAGAGGACAAGTTCTTTCGCGAAGAGTACCTGCCAATCTCTGCTGTTCTGCACTATCTGAAGATACCACTATCAGACCAGATTGAACTCGGCAATGAGACTGAACCTTGGGATGCTCTGATTTCGGGTTCTTATATTCTTGAGATAACTCAGGCATTGCCAAAGGAAGAGCATAAGGTACGCTGCAAGATTCCAGCTGGGTTAGACTTAAATACTTTCATAAATCATGCATCAGATGCCAAGCAATTCCCCGGTGTGATCATTGATGCTATCAATAAAAAAGTCCAGAAGGGTTATGCTGACGAACGCATTTTAGCAGTCGTTGTATCTGGAGACTACACTATGGAGGATGATGGCGTAATCAACTCTTGGATACCTCAGATTCAGGCAGAAAGCTCGCAAGGAAATTTCACTGAAATACTTCTAGTAGAAAGGGATCGACACAAAGTGTTCAAGATTTTTTAGCCGGATCCTCATAAGGTATATGCGTCTCAATAAAGAAACATAGCCAAAGAACTCCTGTCACAGAAAAATTATAATCCACTCTTTATTATTTTCGATAATATCAAAAGCAACAACTGTCCTGGCTTGCCTCATAAAGTTCTGATCCTGACAAAGGAGCCGCGGAGGAATTGATTTATGGCTGAAGTTTCTACCAGGTCTCTCTCTCGGATTGATCGGATATTGTAGGGGTGTAACCATAACTGGAAACTAACATGGTAATCTACTTCTAACAATGAAAATGAGGTGGCCTCAAACAGTATCAATTAAATTAAGCGGATGTAAAATACGCAGCGGATTTTAAACGTTAAGCTGGAGGAATAGATATGTCATGGGCTGAGTTTGAAGAAAAGGAATACGAGGCACCTCTCTATAATCAACTAGAAGCAGGTCATCCAAATGTATGGAGTCCAGGGCAAGTCTTTGAACATCATATTGGCATTGACCGTGGCTCGTTTGTTAACAATCCTCGGTTTTGGAGACACATTGGGTTTCGTGCTGCTCGCCGGGGAAGCGTACTCAACCGCTACGACTTTGACTTCATCCCTAGTAGTGCTCGTCGTCCCCTTCCAGATTTTAGAATGAATATCTTCATCCAAGCGAAGCGTTGTGAACGTCTCCACCGAGTACGTCGAGATATTAAAGGCAGAGGAATTCCATCACCATGCTACAGATTTACCCTTGATGAAGGACAACGCGACGTATTAGCAGAGATGGCAAACACACTTGGATATCATTCCTATGTGTGCTACGCAGCACCAGCATTTCACACTCTGGAGCAGTTATACCTACACACAGGAAATGGATCTGTTGTGTACGAGTCAACTTTTCCTTCAGCCACTAATCTCGTAAATCATACTGCATGGTACTATAGTTTGCCGGGCGCTTCTGGTGTCGCAAATCCTCAGCCCGAATCCATTAAAGGGTCTGGACTAATATCCAAAATTCAAGAGCTGCTTGATAGCCCTCCCGAGGGGGCAAGCCCTGCATCTGAGAATCTGGCCAAACTAGCTGCATCCATCGTATCCTCAGTCAAACGTACCAATACAACTGAATCGCCGCGGCGAGCCATATTCTTCAACGAATTACGACTGATTGATAAAGATACAGCTGACATGGGGTTTTTAAGGGAAGAGATAAGGAACTTTCTTCAAGTAAACCAATTCGCCAAAATATTTAACATTGAGTGGTATGCGATAGGATAAGATGACCAACAATATCAATACAGCATGAACAACAAACCGCACGGTTGATTTACGACGATAGATACTATGATAATTTATATGACTAAACTTTCAATCAAGGAGAGACAATTTTATGAGCGAGGGTAGAATTTTTAAAGCTTATATAAACCCATTACAGTTCCTTGAAATTGATGAGCCTTGGGCCTCAAGATTGGATAAGAAACTAACTATTGAAGATGTTTTAAAATTTTCTTGTCCTCCAGATATTAAATCAGATTTAGATACTATAGTTTCCCGATATCGCGAAATTAGTAATGAGCAAGATAGGTTATTTGCTCCACCCGCAGAAGACAGGATTTACTAAAACTTGTTTGGCCCCTCCGCCATGCAAAAGCGAGTTACATGTTTGGGAATTATTTAGCTACAATATCTCTTTGCGGAATGGTTGGGGAAATGCTGGCCATACTTTTATTTGATATCTCGGAACCACAAATTAATGATAAAGCGATGAATAAAGCAGACCAGAAATATCTTTTTGGTCGTACTTTTGAGAAGCAAAGTCAATATCGTAGAGTCGAAATACTACAATCTTTAAATTTCACTACCGATGATCTGAAAAATTCGTTTGATTTAATCAGGATAACACGAAAGAAATATCTTCATTTTTGGTCTCAAGACCACGAAAGTTTGCCTAATGATGCCATAAACGTATTTAAAGCGGCTGTTTCAATTGCCATTGAAGTATTAGGTCAAAAAATAAAAGATGGGATGATAATTCTAAATCCTCTTCTTATTAAATATCTTGAGCGTCATGGCGTAATTGAAGCTCAAGATGATATTGAAGAGAAGTAATCGAATCTTCAATAAACTTAGAACAATTAATTAGCTGAAAAATCGAAGATAATCAAGCGTAAGGAGAAAGATAGACGATGGCTTTGAAGAAATCTCAACTTTATAGTTCACTCTGGAGTAGCTGTGATGAGTTACGGGGGGGGATGGATGCTTCTCAGTATAAGGACTATGTTCTTACGCTACTCTTTATGAAGTATGTCTCGGATAAATCCGCCGGAAAGATTGACTCGATTATTGAGGTGCCGGAGGGAGGAAGCTTTTCCGATATGGTCGCCCTCAAGGGGGATAAGGAGATTGGGGATAAGATTAATAAGATCATTGGGCGGTTGGCGGAAGCTAATGAACTGAAAGGCGTAATCGACCAGGCAGACTTTAATGATGAGGACAAACTTGGGAGGGGGAAGGAGATGCAGGACCGGCTCTCCAAGCTCGTGGCGATTTTCGCTGGGCTGGACTTCCGGGCTAATCGGGCTGAGGGGGATGACTTGTTGGGGGACGCCTATGAGTACCTGATGCGGCACTTTGCTACTGAGTCGGGGAAGAGTAAGGGGCAGTTCTATACTCCGTCCGAGGTCTCCCGGATTATGGCGAAGGTTATTGGTATTGGTCCCTCCACTCGTCAGGACCAGACCATCTATGATCCAACCTGTGGCTCCGGTTCGCTCCTTCTAAAGGCCGTCGATATTGCCCCGCGTGGGGTCTCGATCTATGGGCAGGAGATGGACAACGCTACCTGGGCTTTGGCTCGAATGAATATGATCCTCCACGGCCATCCGACCGCTGAACTCTGGCGCGGTAACACACTGGCCACTCCCTACTACAAGGGTTCTAACGATAGTCTAAAGACTTTCGACTTCGCCGTCGCCAATCCTCCGTTCTCCACCAAGGCCTGGTCGAGCGGGCTTGATCCGGATCATGACGAGTTCGGCCGGTTTGAGTATGGCATCCCCCCGGCCAAGAACGGGGACTATGCCTTTCTGCTCCATCTGATCAAGTCACTTAAGAGTAAGGGGAAGGGGGCGATTATTCTTCCCCACGGCGTCCTCTTCCGGGGGAACAAGGAAACCGGGATCCGCCGCAACCTGATCAAGCGCGGTTTGATCAAGGGGGTCATCGGGCTGCCTTCCAATCTCTTTTACGGGACCGGCATCCCCGCCTGTATCATCGTTATCGACAAGGAGAACGCACACGCCCGCACTGGCATCTTCATAATCGATGCCTCGAAATGGTTTATGAAGGACGGCAACAAGAATCGCCTCCGCGAGCAGGATATTCACAAGGTCGTGGATGTCTTCAACCGGATGGCAGAGATCCCCCGCTACTCCCGGATGGTCCCCGTGGCCGAGATCGCCAATCCGGCCAACGACTACAACCTGAACATCACGCGCTACATCGACTCCAGCGAACCGGAAGATCTCCAGGACCTCGATGCCCACCTCAACGGCGGCATCCCCAACCGGGATATCGACGCCCTCGGACCTTACTGGGTTATCTTCCCATCACTGAGAAAGATGCTTTTCCGGAACAATGACCGGGAAGGCTATAGCGATGCCCGGATTGAGAGCTGGAAGATTAAAGCGACCATACTGGACCACGAGGAGTTCCAGACTTACACCGATCGTGTCACCGCTATCTTCAGCCAATGGCGAGAGGCCCATGAACCGATGCTCAAGGGGCTCGGTATCGGCGCCAAACCCCGGGAGGTGATCCATACGCTCTCGGAAGATCTGCTCAAGCGTTTCGCCGATCTGCCGCTCCTTGACCGCTACGATATCTATCAGAGATTGATGGACTACTGGGCCGAGGTGATGCAAGACGACATCTACCTCATCGCCGCCGCCGGCTGGCTCGAATCCGCCCAACCACGCGGGATCATCGAAGACAAAGAAAAGAAGATCAAAGAGACTCCGGACCTGACTATCAAGCGAAAAAAATACAAGATGGACCTGATCCCTCCGGCACTGGTCATCGCCCGTTATTTTGCCGATGAGCAAGCCGCAATCAATGATCTCCAGGCAAAAGAGGAAGCTATCACCCGGGAACTGGAAGAATTCATCGAGGACGAGTCCGGGGAAGAGAGCCTGCTGGCAGACGCTGCTAATGATAAGGGCCAGATAACCAAAGGAAGCCTTAAGGACCGCCTCAAAGAGATCAAGGATGATCCGGAAAGCAAGGAGGAACGCGCCGCTCTTAAACGCTGCCTGAAACTGAAAGAAGATGAGTCCAATGCCGCCAAGGCTGTCAAGGATGCCCGGGCCGATCTCGACCTAAAGGTGCTAAAAAAATACCCGGAACTTACCGAGACCGAGATCAAGACACTTGTTGTTGAAGACAAGTGGTTTGCTTCCATCCGGGCAACTATTAAGGGAGAGATGGAGCGTTTGATTCAGGGATTGGTCGGTCGCATCAAGAAATTAGAAGAACGTTATAATCAACCACTGCCTCAGTTACAGTATGAAGTAGAGACATGTAGTGCAAAAGTAGGGGAACACTTGAAGAAAATGGGACTGGAATGGAAATGAGAAAAACCATAGCACAATCAAAGTCCCAGCTTCATGCTGATAGCTCATCCAACACTTTGCCAGGATATAAATGGACTGAGGGGAGAATAATTCCTGAGGACTGGAAAATAAAGTCTCTTGGTGAATTATGTTCTTACCAGAATGGAACTTCACTAGAGAGATATTTTAACAACCAGGAGGGATATATTGTAATCTCAATTGGTAATTATTCTACGGAAGGTAACTTTGTAGAAACAGGAAATTATATTGATAGGATTCATTCTAAGACTCTCAATAAGTTTATCTTAAATAAAAACGATCTGACGATGATATTGAATGACAAAACATCAGTTGGAGCAATAATTGGACGAGTTCTACTCATTGAAGCTGATAATAAGTATATCTTCAATCAGCGGACGATGAGGCTTACTCCTAAAAACCAAATATTGCCAAGTTTTTTGTATTATCAGATTAATTGTAAACGGACACATCAAGACATAGTAAATAAAGCAAAGCCTGGAACCCAAATTTACATAAATACTGATGATGTTATCGGGTTGAACGTTTCCCTACCCGCGTCCAAACACGAACAACGCGCCATCGCTGAAGCATTATCAGATGTAGATAAATTAATCGAAGCATTGGAGAAGCTGATAGCCAAGAAGCGGGCCATCAAAAAGTCCGCCATGCAGCAACTCCTCACCGGCAAAACCCGCCTGCCGGGGTTTAGTGGGGAGTGGAGGTCTTGCACCCTCGGCAACCTTGGCTCTTTCTCAAAGGGTCGAGGAATCAAGCGTAATGACGTATCTGATGACGGGGTTGCCTGTGTCCGCTACGGAGAACTTTACACGCGATACCACGATTATATAATTACGCCTGTTTCTCGGATCTCTTCCCTGGTTGCCGCTACCGCGCTGCCGATCAAGACTGGAGATTTGCTATTCGCAGGTTCCGGAGAAACAGCCGAGGAGATCGGTCGGTGTGCTGCATATATTGGAGAAGAGGAGGCTTATGCGGGAGGAGATATCGTTGTCCTATCGTCCACGGGGCAGAACTCGCTTTATCTCAGCCACCTCATGAACCATGAAACCGTTGTGACACAGAAAGCCCGACTGGGTCAAGGTGACGCTGTGGTTCATATCAGCTCGAGGAACTTGGCCCAGGTTAAGATCGAACTGCCCCCTATCGCAGAACAGGACGCCATCGCCACCGTCCTCTCCGACATGGATGTAGAGCTTGCCGCGCTGGAGCGGCGGCGGGAGAAGACAAAGCAGATTAAACAGGGTATGATGCAAGAATTGCTCACCGGCCGGATTAGGTTAGTGAAACCATCAGGTGAAATTAATCATGAATAATGTTCAAGAAGATATCATCTCCTGGCTTCATTCCCAGCAGGATTGGTTACAGAAAGCAGCGCAGATGATATTGAAGAATGGGAGTTTAACCGAAAAAGATATCTGTGAGCTTTCCAAATATTTAAAAACGGCAAAAGGGCGGGCAAAGACAACGCATAGAAACTTCGGAAGTATCGGTGCAGTTCCAGTGCCCAAGAATGAACTAAGATTAATAGCAATCGGAGAGATTCAGGGGATTGAGAATTTATCTCCCCGACAGCCGTTGTCTTTTGGTGACGGCAAACTCACGGTTATTTACGGTCATAATGGTTCCGGGAAATCCGGATATACTCGCATCTTGAAAAGGGTTTGTGGCAAACCCCGTGCTCCGGATTTGAAACCCAACGTCTTTAAATCTACTCCGGCTAAACGAAGTTGCAAGATTACATGCAGTCTCAATGGAAAAAATCAGGAAGTGGAATGGCAAGCTAACAGTTCCCCCATCGAAAAACTCAATCCGGTTGATATTTATGACGCTGGCGCGGGCGATATCTATCTTAACACCGAGACAGAAGCTACCTATATCCCTGAAGCGATTGCTTTATTTGAGGAATTGGCAGGGGGGTGTGATCGAATTCGTGCCAAGTTACAGGAGGAGCGAGATCAATTAGTCAGCAAATTGCCGGAGATACCGGAAGAATTTTTGACTACTCGGGCGGGAAAAACTTATCAGTGCCTCGAATCAAGCCAGACTGAATCAGATTTAAACCCTATTATATATTGGACGGATATTGATCAAAAGAAGTTCAATCGGTTGACTGAACGTCTTACTGTGACTGATCCTGCCGCATTGGCACGGCAAAAAAGGGCGCAAAAAAATGAGATTGATCAGATCTTAACTGACATCAGAGAAACCATTGAGAATTTGAGCCAAACCGCCTGCAAAAATATCAGCGAAGAGCGTAAAGATGCTAAAAATAAACGAGAGATCGCCAAGGAAGCTGCTAAAGTTATTACCGCTTCAGACGATTTGGAGGGTATCGGCAACGAAACTTGGAGAACTCTCTGGGAAGCAGCCCGCGTGTATTCCACCGAAGAGGCATATCCTGGGCAACCATTTCCGGTAACCGAAAAGGGAACAAAGTGTGTGCTCTGCCATCAGGAACTTGACCCTGACGCAGGGCAACGCCTACGTGATTTCGAGGAGTATGTCCAAGGCAAGGCGGAAAAAGAGGCAGATAAGGCCGAAAAATCTTATCAGAAGGTTATTGATGAGCTCCCTACAAGGTTGACCGATGAAGAAATCAAGACACAATTTGCGGCGGCGGGATTATCGGAAGAGGATTGGTTGAAGGAAATGCAATATTTCTGGCAAGAGGTAAGTGAAAAAGCAGGAACTATTCGGAAATGCTGTTCAGAGGAAACTATCACCGGCCTGAAGAAGCCGACCGCGCTTATAAAATCATTAAGCGACATAAGCAAGGCATTAGAGAAAGAAGCGAAGCAGCATGAAATTGACGCAAAAAATTTTGATCGTAGGGGCATTGAGAAAGAACTTCTGGAATTGCAACCCAAGCGATGGACCAGTCAGCAGGCGACAGCTATTCGTCGTGAGATCGATCGCCTTGATAAGGTGAAAAAATTTAAGAAATGGATAAAGCTGGCCCATCCCCGGCGCATATCAAACAAGGCTGGAGAGATTTCAGAAAAAATTATAACAGAGGATTATATTAAACGTTTTAATACAGAACTGAATGATCTGAATGCGGCAAGAATTAAGGTAAAATTGGTAAGGACCGGCGTAAAGAAGGGAAGAGGTAGGCATCGAGTCCAACTTAAAGGGGTGAAAGCGGAATATTCGTCGCAGGATTTAATATTAAGCGATGGAGAACGAGGCGTGGTCGCTCTGGCTGCTTTCCTCGCTGATGTTACAGCCAAACCCGATAAAGCGCCATTTGTATTGGATGATCCCATATCTTCCCTCGATCAGGATTTTGAATGGGCAGTCGCTATGCGGTTGGCAAAATTGGCTAAGGATCGGCAGGTTTTAGTTTTTACTCACCGTCTTTCCCTCTATGGCTCCATGGAAGAGGCGGCTAAGAAGATGGGCTTTGAGAAGAGAAAGGATTTTAATCAAAGATGTATCGAAACATTCGGTGGTTTTTCCGGACAACCAGTTGATGAGAAAACCTGGAATGCTAATACCGGAACAGCTAACAATATACTTATTACCCGGCTTGGTGAGGCAAAAAAGTACTGGGATAATGGGGATTCAGACAATTATAACATTCATGCGCAAAGCATCTGCACCGATTTCCGTAAACTTTTAGAACGAACTATCGAGGATGATTTATTGAATATGGTAGTCAGAAGACATCGACGTACCATAACAACTGATAATCGTATCACAGATCTTTCGAAGATAAGCAAAGATGATTGCAAATTTTTTGATGACTTAATGACGAAATATTCCTGTTATGAGCATAGCCAATCACAAGAAACGCCTGTAATTACCCCTGACGAAGCCGGGCTACGAAAAGATCTCGAAGCCCTCAAAAAGTGGCGTGAGGAGCATAAGAAAAAAACTGTCGATAATTAATAAGATTCGCCTTGTTAAACCGAAGGAGAAAAAATGAACCCTGTAAAAAATTATTATAGAATTATGCCTGGTCGAAAAAGTAAATATGCGAAAGATTGTTACGAAGGAAACTTTATCGGCTGTGGCTGGTTTGAGGACATCGATTTGACAGGTGAGCTTCCGGATAATTATCGTAAATTCAACCAGAAATTCATCCCTATATACCTTGAGAAACATCCGGACAAGTCTAAAGTAACGGCAGGTCTGGCCTGCGGTATGCTCCACACCATCTGTAAAGGGAGTAAAATCGGTAATATTGTTCTCTGCCCCGATGGAAGCGGAGCTTATTATGTGGGAGAAATAACCTCTGATTATCAATATGTCCTGGGAGAAATATTGCCACACCGTCGGTCAGTTACATGGTATCCGGAATCAATTGACCGGGCAAAGATGAGCCAGGCCCTTAAGAATTCTTCGGGTTCAATTGGCACTGTTTGCAATATAACCAAATATGCCAATGAAATAGAAAATCTTTTGAGCGGTAATGCACCCCCACCATTGATTGCTACAGATGAAGATGTTGAGGATCCAGCGATATTTGCCCTGGAAAGCCACCTGGAAGAATTCCTTGTTCAAAACTGGGCTTCTACTGACTTAGGCAATAATTATGATATTTATGAAGAAGATGGGGAAATAATCGGCCAGCAATATCCTAGTGATACTGGTCCTATGGATATACTCGCCGTTAGTAAGGATAACAAAGAATTGCTGGTGGTCGAACTGAAAAAGGGTCGGGCCAGCGATGTGGTTGTCGGACAGATTCAGCGGTATATGGGTTATGTTATGGAAGAGCTTGCCGAACCCGATCAGACCGTCCGCGGGGTTATTGTAGCCATGGAAGATGATCTCCGGCTCCGGAGAGCGCTCAAGGTGACGAACAATGTCGACTTCTACCGCTATCAGGTCAGCTTCAAGCTGATAAAGGGATTAACATGAGTAAGGTCGGACAAAAGGAAATTCTGACACAGAGACATGTGATCCAGTTCTTCCGGGATGAGCTGAAGTATGACTATCTCGGTTTCTGGAAAGAACGGGAAGGAAACAGTAATATTGAGGAGGGACTGCTCACAGATTGGCTTAAGCGACAGGGGCATAGCGAGAATATAATCAATAAAGCTCTCCGCGAGTTGGATAAGGCCCGGACGTTGAGCGGGAGTAAGACCCTCTACGATGCTAATCGCGAAGTCTATGGACTCCTCCGTTACGGGGTGAAGGTTCGTCCCGATATGGGTGAACAGCATGTCACTGTCTGGCTGATCGATTGGAGAAATACTGAGAATAACGACTTTGCCATCGCGGAAGAGGTCACGATTGTCGGGGAGAATACCAAGCGGCCGGATATTGTTTTATATGTCAATGGAATCGCCCTGGGTGTACTGGAACTGAAGCGATCGACAGTCTCAGTGGCCGAAGGTATCCGCCAGAACCTGGACAGCCAGAAGAAAGAGTTCATCAGGTCTTTTTATTCCACGATCCAGTTGGTGATGACCGGTAACGATACTGAGGGGTTGCGGTATGGCGTAATCAAGACTCCGGAGAAATACTATTTGCACTGGAAGGAAGAAAGCCCGATTGAGAATCCACTGGACCGGGCGCTTGAACAACTCTGCCGCAAGGATCGGTTGCTGGAGATCGTCCACGACTTTATGGTTTTTGATGCCGGGATCAAGAAGATCTGCCGACATAACCAATACTTTGGGGTACGCGCGGCGCGAGAGAAAGTAAAGCGACGTGAGGGTGGGATCATCTGGCATACCCAGGGGAGCGGGAAGAGTCTGATCATGGTCTGGCTGGCCAAGTGGATCCGTGAGAATGTAACCGATGCCCGGGTTCTAATCATCACCGATCGTACCGAACTTGATGAACAGATTGAGCAGGTCTTCAATGGGGTGAGTGAGAATATCTATCGCACCACCAGCGGCGCCGACCTGGTGCGAGTGCTCAACTCCTCCGAGGATTGGCTGGTATGCTCGTTGATTCATAAGTTCGGTCGGAGCGAGGAGAAAGACATCGATGCTTTTATTGAGGAGATCAAGAGCAGCCTCCCCGGAGGATTTTATGCTAAAGGGGAGATCTTTGTCTTCATCGATGAATGCCACCGGACTCAGTCCGGCAAGCTTCACCAGGCGATGAAGACACTGCTACCCGGGGCAATGCTGATCGGCTTCACCGGTACACCGCTCCTCAAGCAGGACAAGAAGAAGAGTATCGAGATCTTCGGTCCGTACATTCACACCTACAAGTATGATGAGGCGGTGCGTGATGGTGTGGTGCTGGATCTTCGCTACGAGGCCCGCGATATCGACCAGAACATCACCTCGCAGGATAAGATCGACCAGTGGTTTGAGATCAAGACCCGGGGTCTGACCGATCTGGCCCGAGCCCAACTCAAGCAGCGCTGGGGGACGATGAAGAAAGTACTGAGCAGCCGGGACCGGCTGGAGAAGATTGTCGCGGATATCCTTTTAGATATGGAGACCCGGGACCGGCTCCGGAGCGGCAGGGGCAACGCGTTGTTGATCTCGGGGAGTATTTACTCCGCCTGCCGCTTCTTCGAGATGTTCCAGAAAACCGACCTTGCTGACAGATGCGCTATTGTTACCTCCTATAAGCCGGCCCCCGGTGAGATCAAGGGGGAAGAGACCGGGGAGGGACAGACCGAGAAATTGCGGAAGTACGAAATCTACCGGAAGATGCTAGCCCGCCATTTTGATGAGCCGGAAGAAACGGCCATGTACAAAATTGAGCAGTTCGAGAAAGAGATTAAGAGGCGCTTTATCAAAGAACCTGGCCGGATGAAACTTCTGATTGTTGTGGATAAACTCCTGACCGGCTTCGACGCGCCCTCGGCAACTTATCTCTATATAGATAAACAGATGCACGATCACGGTCTCTTCCAGGCGATCTGTCGGATTAACCGTCTCGATGGTGAAGACAAGGAATACGGCTATATCATCGACTACAAGGACCTGTTCAGGTCACTGGAGCAGTCGATCCATGATTATACCGGGGAAGCCTTTGCCGGTTATGATGAGGAAGATGTCGCTGGCCTGCTGAAAGATAGGCTGGAGAAAGCACGGGAGCGGCTGGAGGAGTTACGCGAATCAATCAAGGCGTTATGCGAACCGGTTGAACCTCCGCGAAACACAAGGGCATATCTCCACTTCTTCTGCGCCGCCGATAATGCCAATCTTGAGGCAATGAAGGAGAACGAACCCAGGCGGGTGGCCCTCTATAAGACGGTTGGATCATTACTGCGAGCCTACGCCAATCTGGCCAATGAGATGGCCGATGCCGGGTATTCCGAAGAGGAAGTCCGGGAGATCAAGGCAGAGATATATCATTACGAGAAAGTCCGAGAGGAAGTCAAGCTAGCCAGCGGCGACTACATCGACATGAAGATGTACGAGCCGGCCATGAGGCACCTGCTGGATACTTATATTCGGGCGGATGATAGCGTAAAACTCTCTGCTTTTGATGACATGACCTTGGTGGAGTTGATCGTAGAGCGAGAGGAGGGGGCGATTGAATTTCTGCCCAAAGGAATTCGTGATAATCACGAAGCTGTGGCTGAGACAATAGAGAACAATGTCCGCAAACTCATCATCGATGAGATGGCCGTTAATCCAAAATATTTTGAGAAGATGTCGGAGTTGCTTGATGCCTTGATGCGGGAACGGAAGGAAGAGGCGATGGAATATGAGGCCTACCTGAAAAGAGTTGTCGAATTGACCAAGAAAGTAAAAAAGCCGGAGATTTATTCATCGTATCCCACCAGCATAAGCAGTTCCGCACGGAGAGCGCTCTATGATAATCTGGATCGGAATGAGGACTTGGCGGTTCGAGTAGATACTGCCATCCGGAATATCAAGAAAGACAATTGGCGCGGAACTAAGCCCAAGCGGACCGAGGTGCGTAATGCCATCAAGTACGCCCTGGGGGACGATGATCGATTTGTCGATGAGATCTACAGTATCGCGGAGAGTCAGTATGAGGACTATTGAACGGAGTAAAATTATAGTTCGTGGTATCCCCGTGGAGTTAGTCCGGAAAGATATCAAGAATCTTCACCTGGGTGTTTATCCCCCTAACGGCCGGGTGCGGGTTGCCGCTCCAGTGCGTCTTGATAATGAAGCGGTTCGACTGGCGATAGTTTCGCGGTTGGGATGGATTCGGAGAAAACAAACATTGTTTGAAGGGCAGAATCGTCAGTCCAAGCGCGAGATGATTACGGGCGAGAGCCACTATTTTCAGGGAAGGCGTTTTCGGCTTGACGTCATTGAATATAGAGGCCCGGCGTTGGTTAGATTGTTGAATAACACCACAATGGAATTGCGGGTGCGCCCCGGGACCGGCCGGGAAAAACGTGAGGCTATACTTCATCGGTGGTATCGCCAACAACTGCGAGAGCAGATCCCGCCCCTAATTGCCAGATGGGAACCGGAGATCGGTGTGACAGTATCTCAATGGGGCATAAAAAAGATGAAGACGCTCTGGGGGTCCTGCAATCCCAAAGCTCGTCGAATCTGGCTGAATCTTGAATTAGCGAAGAAGTCATCGGAGTGTCTAGAGTATATCCTGATACATGAGATGGTCCATCTTCTTGAACGCCATCACAATGACCGGTTCAAGGAACTGATGGATAAGTTTATGCCCCGGTGGCGTCTGAGCCTGGATGAGCTGAACCGGTCACCACTAACTCATGAGGATTGGACGTATTGACAAAATAGATGTGAACATAATAAATCTCGATCCACAAGACCGACAAATTCGGAGCCTCAAACAGAAGGTTGTGATGCAATGAAAGAATTATTTTTAATTTTTCGCATCTTGAACTATGAATGATGATCGAATAAGTCGTCTGCTTATTGATAGAGGGCAGGAATTATTCAACGCCCCGAAACAGCAGATTATTCCATTTTCTCAGCACGAAGAAGCGGATGCTTTACTAAATAATATAGAAGAATTCCCGCATGCGTTTGTTCTTGGTTGCATAATGGATAGGCAAATTAGAGCAGAACTTGCCTGGGTTATTCCTTATCACCTTGCCAAAAAACTTGGAAATTTCCAATTTTCAACGCTAAAAAACCTAACATCCAATAAGATAGAGAAACTTATGTCCGAGCCTGACCCGCTGCATCGTTACCCGAAAGTAATGGCTGGAAATATTTATACGGGGATTCGACTCATCGAGGATAAATATGAAGGCAACGCGGCTTTAATTTGGGGAGATAAACCTTCAAGTGCAACCGTTGTTTGTCGGTTTCTTGAATTTCGTGGAGCTGGTCCAAAAATCTCCACAATGGCAACAAATATTTTAGCCCGTGATTTTAAAGTCCCTCTTTCTGATTATTACTCCATCGATATCTCTCCTGATGTCCACGTCAAGCGTGTATTCAAACGTCTTGGTCTTATTGAGAAAGATCACTCCAATGATATATTGATCTACCGCGCAAAATCGATAAATCCAGAATTTCCGGGTTTATTGGATCTACCAACATGGGAAATTGGCCGAAACTGGTGTCGTCCTAAGAACCCTCAATGTGATCAATGTTATATGAACGCAGTTTGTCCTTTCAGATTGGAGAAAGGCTAAATTCAATCCTGTTTTTGAAATAGCATCCGGCAATCTTTGATTTTTAAACTAGTATTTTTGGGGAAAGCAAGTGGATGTTTGTGATGCAATAATGATTTAACAAAAATTAGCGCGAGTCTGAAAAAGAATTGAATCAACCGGCTGGTGGGCAGATTGGGAGGAAGAAGAGCAAGAAAGATAAGATTGCTCTTCGATTCCCGAAAAAAGAATGGGTATTGTTGAAGACGAAAAACTCTTATAAATTGTCCTGGAAAATTTTGTATCTTAAGCTGAGGGTTCTTAAATAGTGAATAATAATGAAGAAAAATTGTTATGTTGCATGAATTGCTTTACCGATCCTGTTCTTCGAGAGTTCATAAAAAACGCAGAGGCAATAGATAATTGTAGTTTTTGTGGAAGTGAAAACATTCATTGTATAGCACCTAATGAATTGCAGGAAATATTCGAACCTCTAATAAGACTCTATTCTCCGATTGAGAATTTTATGCCTATGGAAGAATTAAAAGAACGGGAAGGCGATTTCCTTTGGGAAAAATTACAAGACGATTGGGAATTATTCACAGAAGAAGTGTCAGAAAAAAAAGAAGATCTATTGACAAGTATTTCAAAACCTTCTGATCCCAAAGATGAGTCTAAGCGACAGTATATTAGTTCTTTTGTAGAGATGCCGAGTAAATATTGGGGTATTCATGATAATTTTTCTGAAACAATGGTGCAATATTGGGATAAATTTTGCCATGAGCTGATATTCAATAATCGGTATTTTCCTCAAATAGATTTTGAACTTGAGCTTATAAGCGACCTAATATCATTTATGACACGAAAGATAAAAAAGGGAAATATCTTATATAGGGCGCGTATATCCTCAGAAAATATCAAAATTGATCCGGTGAATATGGGAAAACCACCGAGCCATAGAAGTCAAAGCGGAAGAGCTAATCCAAAGGGTATTCCATATCTTTATTTAGGTTCTAATAGAAAAACAGTTATTGCCGAGGCAAGGCCTTTAATCTTAGATTGTATTACAATAGGTAAATTTAAGGTAATTGAATCACTGGATATTATAGATCTTATAAATCCAAGTATCGAGTCTCCATTTAGATTGAAAAATGATTTGGAATATTTGCTTATGTATTTAGAATTTTTAAGAAAATTAGGCGAGGAACTTTCAAAAACTATAAATCCACAAGTAGCGGACCTCCAATATGTACCACTTCAATATTTATGTGAATTTATTAAAAATAAAGGATATGATGGAGTGGCTTACAAAAGTTCTTTAACCAAAGGATATAATTTAGCTATTTATAGCGACCAGAAAGTCAAATGTATTTCTACTGAAAGGCATAAGGTTCATAATATCAAATATACTTCAAAAAATATAAACGCAGATTCCTGACAAGTAAAAATCATAACAATAACAAGATGTGGAGCCTGACCAAAAATGCTGTACGTTTTTGGTCAGATGAGCTTGAGTATTGAATAGGAACATTAGATACACGCTAATTGTTGATGGAATATAACGAAGGAGTAGAAAAGGTGTCCCTTACAAAGATCAAATTTCCCGTTCTAAAGAGTCTTCGCATCGAGCAATATCAACTCTTCCCTGGTAAGGACAAGAAGGGCATTTCACATACTTTCTTGCCAGGCATCACGGTGATCGCGGGCATCAATGGTCTGGGTAAGACCACACTGCTCAATGTCATGTTGCGTTGTCTAACGGGTACACGCGAACCTAAGAAGTTTGACCCATACAACCCTGCCGGTGGCGTCCACGACATGATATCTACTAAGAGGGACGTGGACTATTTCGCGCAGAGGGTCCTAGACGAAGCCCACGAAGCAACAGTCGAAGCAGAATTCTATTTTGGTAATAATGAAGTGCGGATTAAACGTAGTCTAAACGACCTGCGAATCCTTGGGCTGTGGAAGAATGATCATGAGGTGACTGGGAACCAGAGCGCTCTCCAAAATGCTATTGTTAAGTTATCCGGTGCCGGCGACGAGTATGACTTCTTCTATGTGATTCGATCTTTCACTTTCTTCCTGGAAGATAAGGTGTCACTCATCTGGAATCCTCAGGGCCAGTTCGAGATTTTTCGGATTCTTTTCTTCCAGCCCCAACAGGCCCGAGATCTTGCACAACTTGCTGATTCAATCAGGCGTCTTGATAGCAAATACCGTAACCAGCGCTTTCAGCTCAACAAGCGACGCAAGAAACTCGAGAAATCAAAACGCACCACTAATGACTTATCGGACATAGAGAAAGCCATCCAGAAGCGGCAAGTCGCAATCGATGATTTGAACGCGCAGCTCTCCGATCACAATCGCAAGATCGAGGTTATAATCGCAAGGCGCGCTGTGCTAACAGAGAAGACAGAGAAAATTCACCTGGATATCGAGGAAGTGACGAGATCTTATCAAGCCCTGGTGGAGACCTTCTTCACAACAGCATTTCCTTCGCTCTCAGCCACAACTCAGCTCATCCTGAACAACATCACATCAGGAACCGGTTGCCTTGTATGCGACAACCCCGATCCTCAGTATCCCAAGATTTACCTCGAGCGTGCATCTAAGGGATCCTGCCCGTTCTGTGGAAACGACACCACGAAGCGACGCCCCCCTCGGATGAACGCCTCCAAGCGTAGGAATCTGCACAATGATGAGGAACGACTCCATGAACTCCACAATTCCCGTGATGTGCTTCAGCGAGAACTGAGCGACGTTTTAACGAACTTGGACCATCTCTATGAAGAGAAGTCTCATCTCACCTCAGATTTCGTATCCTGCAAAAACAAACTAGATGCGCTTCGCACACAGCTCCCCCCTTCAGAGGAAGAACGTGATCAGGAGTTGATGAAGATCAATGAAGAACAGGCAGAACTAGACGATATCCGCGAAGACCGCGACGCGAAGACCCGTGAGTATGAGAAGATGCTTGATCAGGTTAGAAAGACGGTTGAAACGGTCAAGGAGCGTTTGACGGAATTGTTCGCCTATTATGCAGGGGAGTTTCTCGCCGAGAAGTGCACTCTCAATTGGGAACCAGCGAAAAGGCGTCTCGGAGAAGAAGGCAAACTTCTTGACTTTCCTCAGTTCACAGTCGAGATGACCTCAGCACTATCTCAAGCAACGGGTTCACCTCGAAAGGAGGAAAACCAGGTTTCAGAATCCCAGAAAGAGTTTATCGACCTCGCCTTTAGGATGGCTCTGTTCGATGCCGTCAGGGATAAGGGCGAACGAGCCATGCTCGTTATCGAAACACCAGAGGCAAGTCTAGACGCTGTCTTCGTTGATCAGGCTGGCCAGCTCTTGCGGCGATTCGCTCATCGAGATAAGAATGCACATAATGTCGTTATCGCTACAATTAATCTCAATCGAGAGAACATGTTACGGTCACTCTTGGGCCTTGACGAAGAGGGGAATGAGAAAGGAAAGCGCGAGGCTCCCGAGCGCGTTATCAACCTTCTGGAAGAAGCTGCACCCAATGCTGCGCTGAGAAAATATCGCGCTAAATACGAAACATCCTACGCTAAAGCCATGAATATGGAGAAGTAACTCATGCAAGAGTACGCCACTCAAGTTTGGATTGTGTTTCTCATGGGTGCTGCCCAGAAAGCTGGACTTCTCCCTATTTCAAAGATGCTTTTCCACCGCGTCGTTTATCTCTCTAACTGCCTTGCTCCACTGTTCCAGACGATTCCTACAACTGCGACCATCGTCAAGTACAAACGAGGGCCATTTTACCCCAAACTCCAGTGGTACCTGGATCGATTAGCCGTCCTAGGGGTTATCAAGGTTAGCGACCTCAAGTATCTAACCGACGAACACGGGATCTGGATGGAAGCAACCTACTTCATGAACAATACAACCCATCAGATTATCAACACCTGCAAAGAGATACATTACGGACGCCAGATTGAGGAATACCTCACAGAAATGATCTTCGCGGTTGCCTCTATCAGCAAGCGAACCTGGGATGGTGCCGCATTGTATGACTCGACGTACAGCGAGCCAGGAAAGTCTGAAGGTGCCTTCATCGACTTCACCGAACCCATTGACAACCTGTCTGTCCAAACCGCACGAGCCTTTCAGGCTGTCCTGCCTAAAGGAGTCATCTCTTCCCCTAAAGAAGAAATGTTTCTTTACCTTAGATTCCTTGAGGCTCAAGCCGCAAAGGTCAGGACATGACGCAAGTTGACACTAACAAGTTGAAGTCCATAGCCCTGCGGCATTATAACAGCATCCCTTCAACAAGAGGGGATACCCTTGAATCCTTCCTGCAACTTATTTTCAACTGGATTGCGGAGTGGATCGCTGACAAACAATTTCGAAATAATATCAAACCGGGTTACTGCGCATTTGTGCTTTCGTCAAATATAATTGCGGATGATCTCCCGGAGGGAGCAGAAGAGATATTATACTTCAAAGATGACACCACGCCCAACCTGGGCGGAAACGTGTACCTGACTGACTATGCGCTCAATCGCGTGCTACGGTTTACTGGTGACTGCCATGACCTGAGCGATATTTCTTACTTTCTCCAGAATGAGAATGTCAGCGACCTCCCATTCGTTGCCTTCGATGTGGAAACACAGACAATCTACGTTTTCATCAATGGAGGGGGGGAACTTTCGTATAAGTTTCTACTCCGGGCAGACATCCCTCAACCGTTTACCATGGATGTCTTTGTAGAAATGCTCGACGATATATATCGCCAGAATCTTAAGTATCCAGAAGCGTATCCGCCGATCTGGCATGCCCCCAAAGATCGTGTTCCGTGCAAGGATACCGAGGTTATCATTCAAAGCCACCTGTGCTGTATGCTGAGAGCTCGCGCTCAGGGCAGCAAGAAATCCTCTTCCGAGTCCGAATGGCTTACTTTGGTCGAGGAAAAGCACAATGCAGGGCGCGTCGACATCACTATCTATCAAAATCAAGATTGCATTGTTGTTAGTGAACTTAAGGTCTTGCGATATTGCCATCACCCTGACTCAAACAAGAGAGACAAAAAATTTGCTCAAGCGAAAACCAAAAAGGAACGAGAAACCGCGTATAAACCCCAGAAAATCTCGGCCCGCCGCAACTTTCTTTGGGCTATGCACGGGGCTCGTCAAGCAGTCCGGTACAAAAAATCTAAAGCAGCCCAATCTGCCGCCTTGGTTCTGTACGACATGCGTGACAAGGATGAGGATATCCCTGAGGTTCAGGATAAATGCTATGCCAACAATGTGAGGTATGTTCGGTACTATCTCTACAACGCACTTCCAGATTAGCACTGAGCACATGGTATATTGCGTTGCCTGCCAATAAGGACATAATCGCAGTGAGTTACTCGCTACTTAACTACAATTTCGTACTCAATGGGCTGAATTGGTCCACTGCAGTGGACCTACCGCAAAAGCCACGTCATCGTTGGTATTTCGTGAAGGAGGCATTTTCGCCAATTCTTGTCGAACAAGCAATGCAATCCACCGGCTGCGATGAAGAGGATATTTTTCTAGACCCGTTTTGTGGCAGCGGCACATCTCTTTTGGCTGCTGCCTGCAAAGGAGTATCAACCATAGGCTTTGAGGTAAATCCGTTCCTTGCCTTCGTTACTAGAACCAAGTTCTGTGCAATTGGTGGCCGTACGCTCAAGAAACATGCATTACCAGTCCGAAAGGCTGTTGAGCGAGGAAGTAAATCATCTCTGGAGGGCTTCTCAACATTCACGGAATCAGGAGACCTACAGAAGTGGCTGTTCAATACCGATGTCGTGCGGTCCTTTGAGGGAGGATGGCGCAAGACAACAGAAATTCCCGCGCCAGCAAGGAGCCTCATGCGATTGGCGCTTATCGGTGCTGCTATGGACTGTTGCAATGCCATACAAGACGGGAAATGCCTCCGCTACCGGAAAGACTGGGCGAAGGAAGACTTCGACAAAAATGATTTCCTGGACCGTTTCGATGCGAGACTGAGACAAATGGAAGAAGATCTCGACTCGGAGAAGCTTTCGTCCTCCGCGAATACCGTCATCCAGGGTGATTGTCGTGAGAAGCTTCAGACTCGAGAGTTTGGGGAGTTCAAGCTATGTGTCACGTCGCCGCCATACCTGAACTCCTTTGACTATTCGGACATCTACCGTCCAGAGATGTTCCTCGGCAAGTTTGTCAATGACACAGCAGCTCTGCGAGCGGTCCGTCTTAGAACTATCCGCTCTCACGTCCAAGCATCCTGGAAGCAGCCCACTGAGGACGACTTTGGCCCTTTATACCTCAACAGTATGGCATCTTTGCTGGATCGTAAGGAAGAACTCTGGGATCGCAGGATACCAACTATGGTGCAGGCCTACTTCGAGGACATGCGAACAGTTTTGCGTCGCCTCAGAAAACGTGCTGCAAACAATGCTCACCTCTGGATTATCGTTTCAACTTCGGCCTATGGGGGAGTTGAGATTCCGGTAGATTTAATTATTGCCGACATTGCCGGCACAGTCGGCTGGGCACTTAAAGAAATCGGTGTCATCCGCCACCTCCGGAGTTCTGGCCAACACTTCAGAACTATCGAGGGCGACAACAAGACTCTCCTCCGGCTACGAGAAAGTGCAGTCGTGTTGACCGCGAGTTGAAATATTGTGGATTCGCCATAGTAAGAGGTTGAATTCAGGTCAGTTACGTATTATTGAACCCTGTTTTATACTATGGCTGCAACAAACGGTTGGAGCGTTGCGCCGCAACAATTTACAACAATACATAACTTCATACTTTATCATGATTCTAATCTAATATTTCCCCGCCCCCCCTGCTCCGAAAGATGCATATTTAACCCTACCACCTGGAGTTCAACTACATATGGCATATCAGGGCCTTTGCCATTTCTGTAAAATAATTGTTGACTTCTTCCTTTTTGGTGATAGAGTATTAAATAATACCACTATATTTACATAGCGTTTAATACTTTATCCGGGAGGGATTATGAGCAAATATTTTTCTGTTGATCGCCTTGTACAATTATTCTCACGACAAAAATGCTGGATGATAGATGAGCTATCTCAAGCCATTGGTTGTTCTATTATCTCTATTCGCCGGCTTTTAAAACAAGCCGGATATTTCAGTAGTTATACCCACAACGGAAAATGGTATACG
>Ga0207996_1000461_pt1 | contig 36016 bp, 36 predicted proteins | sample AntAceMetag02UKG_FD_184773 | JGI IMG/M metagenome (GOLD analysis project Ga0207996, IMG submission 184773) | Saline lake microbial communities from Ace Lake, Antarctica - Antarctic Ace Lake Metagenome 02UKG (SPAdes) (version 2) | ecosystem: Environmental > Aquatic > Non-marine Saline and...
GGAGGTTGTAACGTTCTGCCGCCAATTTGTGAAGCTTTTTTGAGACTTTTTTTATATCTCAGGCAAATGCTGTGGGTGGGGGATTTTCAAGTGGCCACAGGTGGGGGATTTTGGGTGGCCATCGGGGTTTATATGTCTTTATTCTTATTGTCTTATGGTTTCATTGGTAGCGCAATGTTTTTTTCGACCTTCAAACAGGGAAATTAATTAGGGGATATCTGGGGATATAATACATATTTATTGATGAGCGACAATTAGATCCGTTTGATTTGGAATGGGAACTATAGGATGTTCCCTAAGCCCAAAAAATTATCAAACGTCTTGATATCGATATGACAAAGTACAGGAGGTAAAATTATGGTTCTTCAACAGAATCTGTGGGTAAAAAAACAATTTACACCAGTGATCTTTTTTGAGGCACAAACGGACTGGTTGAAAATAGATGAACATCGAACGTTCAACATTGAATGATGAATGGGAAAAATGAAGAAGCAAACGTATGATCTTGAAGAACGGTTGCTCAGCTTTTTGGTACGCATTATAAAATTAGTTGAGCACCTGCCAAGGACGGACCGGCAATCATGTGGCAGGTCAATTATTACGATCGGGCACATCCTCTTATCCAAACCACGGTGAAGCCCAGCGGTGGGTCCGGTTGATTGAAAAGGTTTCTTTGCTTAAAAATCCGAAACTGCTTAATGAACTTTTACTGGAAACCGAAGAATTAATTAAGATTTTCGTGACAAGCATTAAAACAGCTGAAAAGAAGAAAAAATAACCATTTGATCTCTATGGGGTTGGTTTTTATTCGACGTTGGACGTTCGATGTTCAATGTTGATGGTCCGGTAAAAAGTCCAGAAAAGGACCTTATTACAAAATTGGCCCAAGTAAAATCAGACAGTTACAAGGTGACATCCTTAGGTTTTTGACTTTTTACCGGACCATCAATGTTGGATGTTTATCTTTTAAATAAGGTTCTTCAATAAAAATTAACGCTAAGAAAAGTCAGCGTATTTATATTGATAACCAACTGTTTTAACTTTGCATTCTATAATAAATACTAAAAAGTTACTCGCAGATTTTGTTGACGAAGTAAAATTATAAGTTTACCTGTACCCGTCGTTTAATAATGTATTGCTGACTTTTTCAAGGGATTTCAATCTGTCTGGTGAATTAAAGATCAGTTTGCATAATTCACATTTCCGGTATTTTATGATATCCCGCGATTTAAAACCTGCAAAAGAGGCCAGGGTGGTAATCCCCATGTTTCTTATATGATTATAAAGGCTGTTGGTTTCGCTCTTTAAAAAAAGCTCGTCTATAGAGTTGTTTGCCAGATTGCCCAGATGAAAAAAATTTGTATTTGTAAAATGACTTCCCGCATCACAGCAGGCAAACATATCAAGATCAGGAGTGATATACGGGTTCATGGGGCAGCAATTATCCTGATAATCCGTGAAAAGCTCCCGCCTTTTAAAGGATTCGGCCTTTCCTGCAAAGATAACAGGCTCCGGAAAAAATTTCAGATTATTGTTACGTAAAAAATCTTCATACTCCTCATCCTCCTTTGAAAAATCAGTGACAAAAGAGATAAAATAATTAATCCTGGCTTTTTTACAGCTTTCCGCCGCATTTACAATATTTTGACGGTCGATATTTTTCTGATGCCACTTGCTGAAGCTGATTCGTAATTGAGAAAGCCCCGCACTTTTAAGCTGTAAAATAATCGTATCCGACAATTGACTTGTTTTTGCCCAGAAACCATTGGTTACAACCCTTGAATAGATATTATTTATCGTGCAGATTTTTATAAGCTCTATGATTTCAGAAAGAAAAATAAGGGGTTCCCCTGCGGTAAAACTGATTCCTTTTACATCGGCTGCGGCCATTTTAGAAATAATCAATTTTGCCGTTGATAAAGCCATTGTACTGGTGTGGGGAATCTCTCCTGCTGCAACGCAATGCTCACATCTGACATTGCATTTTGTTGAATAGCCGAAGGCCAATTTTCTGAAATTTTTCATTTGGTCTTTACCTTTTACGCTTATTCTTTCTTTTTAAAAGATTAATATTTAACCTGATGGGCTTAATTGTCAATTGATTTTTAGCCGTAACAGAATTTACAGAGAGTAGAAATTAGGCGGACGTTGGTTCTTTAACAACTTATTATTATATTTGCTTCCGGTAATGCTTCGGAATTAACCAGTTTATTTACCGCTGAAGTTGGAGGCGAGGGGTCAAGTCGAAAGCGCCGGTAAAAGCCGGCAAAGAGTAAGGGGTGAAAGTCCCCCGCATAGTAAAGGATAGCGACCAGCTATGGTCTCCGAGTCATGCATCGGCTACCCGAATCAACGTTTCTGTGTTTGACCTGAGGTAGGAGCCCAGTGCGATAGTTCCGCATGCTTGGGATCTGTACGGGGGGTGCCGGGTAACCGGCATTCCTACCGTGACGATAGTTTGATCATTGATTCAATCGACAATCTATTCTGTCAGTCTTTTTTCTATTTGCATTTGGTGTAGGGATATTGACGATTTTTGCAGTACAGGATCTTCTTTTCACCTTCTGTAAATTTTCCCACATCCTTTACGGACCTACCGCATTTATAATTTGGCGGGGCCATGCAGTAGAATTTACCGTCTATTTCAACGAATAATATGGGGTCAGGCTTGCATAAATGCATTAGATGTAGGAAGCGGGGGCATGCTGGGGGAGGTTCAGGGTGCCGCTGTAACAGAGCTGATGCTTTTGTGAGGATTAGTGTTGACATTTATTGTGTGTTTTCACATAATTGATTCTTTCAAAAACAACAAACTCTGAGAATCTTTGCTTATGCCGCCGCACTCTCCAAACATAAATCGTCCCAAGAGCAGCTCGATAAAGCCTTTGAGGGCAATTGTCCCGTTCATCCGTCCGTATCTGGGCAAGCTGTTTTTGGCCCTGGCTGCTTTATTGATTTCCTCTGCTGCATTCTTAGCATTTCCGATCGCTGTTCGCTATGTGATCGACTTTGGCTTTAATGCGGAAAGTGCATCCACCATTGACCGGTATTTTTATTTTTTCCTTGGCATTGCCCTGATGATGGGGCTTTTTGGTGCGGCCCGCACGTATTTTATCAACTGGCTGGGAGAGCGGGTGGTAGCGGATATCCGGAATGCAGTTTACCGGCATGTGATTCAGATGGATCTGACCTTTTTTGAAGTGACCAAAACGGGTGAGGTCCTCTCGCGGCTGACCGCTGATACCACCCTGATACAATCCATTTCCAGTGTAGGCCTGTCTATTATACTGCGTTCAACAATACAGTTTTTCGGTGCCCTGGTGCTGCTTGCCTTTACCAATATCAGGCTCACGGGGTATATCGTACTTCTGGTGCCAGCGGTACTAATACCCATTTTAGCGATCAGCCGCTGGGTGCGGCGTTTATCCCGTGATTCCCAGGACCGCATTGCCGATACAAGTGGATTGGCCGGTGAAACCCTAAACGCAGTGGAAACGGTTCAGTCGTTTACTGCGGAGGAATTGGAGAGTAAACGTTTTAGTGAAACGGTTGAAAAAGCCTTTGGATCTGCTGTGCGCCGTATTTGGGCCCGGGCTTTGCTTTCTACTGTGGCCACCACCTGCCTTTTCGGCGCCCTGATCATTGTGCTATGGATCGGTGCCCGTGCAGTGATCGGCGGCGATATGACCGGGGGTGAACTGGGACAGTTCGTGTTATACGCCATGTTTGTGGCCATGTCAGCAGCCTCCCTGAGCGAGGTATGGGGTGAACTACAGCGGGCAGCGGGTGCTATGGAGCGGCTGGTGGAACTTTTGGAGACAGAGCCCGTTATTAAAGACCCGGTAAATCCCGTGGTTTTGCCTGATACACGTGAGGGCCGTATTTGCTTTGAAAACGTTTCTTTCAATTATCCATCGCGACCTGACACCCTGGCAATGGATGATTTTTCCCTTGAAATTTTACCTGGCGAGAAAATTGCTATCGTTGGTTCGTCAGGTGCCGGCAAGAGTACAGCATTTCAGCTGTTGCTGCGGTTTTATGATCCTCAGGTGGGGCGGATCATCATTGATAATGTCGATATTGCCAGGGCCCGACCTTGTGAGGTACGTACCCGTGTCGGCATTGTACCTCAGGAGACAATGATTTTTGGAACGAGTGCCCGTGAAAACATCCGGTTCGGGCGCCCCGGGGCTACGGACACTGAGATCGAAGCAGCGGCCAGGGCAGCGGCTGCGGATGAATTTATCAGGAATCTGCCGGAAGGCTATGATACCTTCCTGGGAGAAAGGGGGATGCGGCTTTCAGGCGGCCAGAAACAGCGCATCGCCATTGCCCGGGCAATCCTTAAAGACCCGCCAATTCTGTTACTGGATGAGGCGACCAGTTCTCTGGATGCTGAAAGCGAGCGTCTGGTACAAGAGGCCCTGGAGCATTTGGAAAAAGACCGCACAACGATTGTTATCGCCCATCGATTGGCTACGGTTCTCAAAGCTGATCGCATTGTTGTCATGGACGAAGGCAGAATCATTGATGTCGGCTCTCACCTAGAGCTGATAAAGCGCGATACAGTGTATGCGCGACTCGCAAAATTGCAGTTCGGAGCGGCAATGTAGGTGGTCAGCTCTGCCATTGACCCTTAGTGACTTGTCAGTTGATAGTTGCAAGTTGTGCATTTAAAAATCATTAAGTAAAAAGCTGTTCTCTCGCCATTCGACTCTTTCGACAAGCTCAAAGCAGGCAAGCTCATGACAGGCAGAGGACGCGGAGTTTTGGAGAAAACCTTAAATCCAAATATTAAAAACCGAAGGAAGGGACGTAGGTGAATAGGTGCATATCTATAATTAACCGTAACAAGTCAGTTTCTGTCATCTATGCGTGAGAATGTAGCAGTTGAAGCTTAAGGGGTTTGACTGTTTGCCAGTCTTTAGAATCATTTTCAGCATGCCACAAGTCATAATTTTTCTGTAGGTTTAGCCATAGATCCGGTGTCGTATCAAAAGCTCGTGACAGGCGCAATGCCATATCTGGAGAATTGTTTAGGGTCAAACCTCCACTTGTTACATAATCGTCAATAGTGGAGGAGTGACACCGTTTTCACGTTTCTGACATTTCGAGCAGGCTTTTAAGTTTTTGTCTTCTGCTTTTATTTCATCTATTCACAGTTGAAAAATCTCAGAGGACATTCATCTTCACCTTCAGGTTCATACAGGGTCCAGGTATATGCCCCGTCATCAGTTTCGTTGATTGCACATATTCCGCTTATGGTTTCTTCTATATCTTCTCTGTCAGCACATATTACTCCATCAACATAAGTTCCAGAACGATCATTTACACATTTTGCTTCTGGATCTTTATACTCAGGCTGCTCAACGTCTTGAAATTTTGGTCCGATATAATCTTCACACATGTATGTTTTTGAATGTTCATTTATAAAATAACAACTCCCTACGGAATCATTCATATCATCACAGGTTAAAATGGTGGGATCTGATTTTGTTAAGCTGTCACTGTTTTTAAAGGACCCGTTCAGCATCCATGTTATAAAATTTTGTGCCGCAATAATTTTACAGTATTTCGCACCCCGTCTATCGTCTTCGGGAATTTCAGGATCAAATTCACTTTCAAGAGATGCTGCAGAAATGTTAAAATGAGTGCCCTTGTCTTCTATTAGGCTGTACTGGTCAAGGGCGTAAAATTGTATGCCTTCTCCGACAATGGTATCATCCGTAAAAATAATTTGTTTGCCTTCATTGAGATATTTTTCTTTCTGCTCGTCTGTTAACAGGTCCAGGGTTGTGTCATAAACGTATTGATTCACCTCTTTGCATGTGCCGGCTGATGTGTCATGGTCTGTATAGTCTGTTCCGGTTCTCCATTTTATGGCTTCCGGTATTCGCGTTTTGCACCAAACAGTGGTGTTGATTATTTCATTTCCAAAAATTGCATCAGATGTTCCCAGGGTTGTTGTGTATACAGGGAGTGCGGTATTTGTGCTGTTATCCACAGTTGCTTTTGTAGAGGTAAACTCAGATCCCGGATTAACGGGAGCAACGGTAATTCCGGAGCTATTATCTATATCCCCAATCAGGGTCTGGGTATATTTGCATATAGTATTGTCAATTTCTGATGCCTGAACCAGTAATTGTACATATGCGTCATTTTTGCATGAGGTTAAAACAGTCATGGAAAGACAAATCAGAATAACAATAATTTTTTGGGTCGTCATTTCAAACACTCCTTTTTAAAGAATTATAAATAATTGATTAAAACCTGACCTGATGTGATGGATGGTTATCCGGATTCACACCTTTACTATTGACTAACAAGGGAAAAGCATAAGGGGCAGGGCTTTACACTTGATAATGCCCATAGGATTAAAATTCGTGGACAGTGTTTATTATATCATAGGGCTTAGGTACCCGTCTTATCTTGTTTACAATTGGGACATGAATTTTGATGATGCTGACAGTATAGTATTTTCTTTTGTCCATTTGTGAATTTACCGACATTTTTTACGCACTGTGTGCACTTAAAATTTTCCGGTGCCATACAGTAAAAGACACCGTCCATCTCAATATGATATTTTCCATTACAGCATTTTATTTCATTTTCTTCTGAGGCCATTATTTGAATTCCTGTGATATTTTTTTTAAATGATTACTTTTGTGAATAACCGGTGCTGTCTAATCTTCTGACTAAATATTGTTCTTTCATGATTTATTTATTTAATATATAATCAAAATTTATCATAATAACAATTATAAATTTAATAAATAATGAAATTCTTTGCAGTTATTCCGGATAATTTTAAAGTAAAGAGTATCATTGATAAGCTTCCGGCGCTCTCAAAATCAGGTGTAGATTATCTTTATTTGAGGAATGTGTCAGATAAACAGGATTTAGGAACTATAATTAAAGCTGTTTCTCATACGCCTATCATACCCATTGTTTCACATCAGGTATCCCTTGAAAAAGAAGACTTAACTTATGGAATTCACTATAAAAATTCTAAAATTGGTTTTGTTCGAAAATTGAATTCTAAATATGCTGTCGTGACGGCTGCAGCACATGATTATGATACCGCCGTTGACCTGATTGAAAGTGGTGCTGCGTATGTATATGTTTCACCTGTTTTTAAACCTTTTTCAAAGAAAAATGATAACCGGGAACTATTTCCGCGAAAAAAGATAAAAAGACTGATAGATGATTTTGGCGAGCGTATTATTCTTCTTGGCGGTCTAAATAATGACCGAATTGATGAATTGAAGAAAAATATGAAAAATGATTTTTCTGTAGCCGGAATAACGATGTTTTTTGGTTAAAAAATGATTTAGAATTTTTAAAACAACATGATAGATATTAACAAAATTTCTGAAGATGAGTATGCTGAACTTTTTTTGTCCCGTCAGCCGATTGAAAAGTCAAAAATATTAAAACGTGCATGTGTCGGGATCGCAGGGGCCGGCGGACTGGGATCAGTCGTTGCTGAAAATCTTGCCAGAGCCGGTGTAGGTAAGTTAATTGTTGCTGATTTTGACCGGGTCGAACCTTCAAATCTGAATAGACAGCGATTTTCGCTTTCGCAGCTGGGGATGTTAAAAGTTGCTGCTCTTACAGAAAATATAAAAAAATTTAATCCTTTTACTGAGCTTGTTGAAATTAGTGAAAAAATTACCTCGTCAAACTGTGTGCAGATTTTTGAAAATTGTCATGTGATCGCAGAATGTTTAGACCGGGCCGAGGAAAAGGCCATGTTTGTTTCATCGATCCGCAAGTATGCTCCCGATATGTATGTGGCAGCGGTGTCCGGGATCGCCGGTATAAATAGCGGAAGTGAAATTCTTATAAGGAAATTATCAGATAAATTATATATAATCGGTGATATGAAAAGCGATTCAGAAAAAGGCGAAGGTCTTTTTGCCACAAGAGTCGGTATCGCTGCTTCAATGCAGGCACATCTGATCTTAAGATTAATACTGGGTGAAGAAGATTGAATCTGAATATTAACGGTCAAATAAAAGAATTTAGTGAAGAGATCATCACTTTAGAAGATCTGCTTTTGAATCTTAATATTAAAAAACTGGATCGTGTCGCTGTGGAGATCAATAGAAAAATAATAGAGCAGTCATCTTTTAATGAAACAGTTGTTCATCTGGATGACTGTATTGAAATCGTATCCTTTGTAGGAGGAGGTTAATTTGAAACCGCTTGTAATTGCAGGTAGACAGTTCAAATCAAGGCTGTTTGTGGGGACCGGTAAATATTCATCACCGGAATCATTGGCAGCATCACTTGATGAATCGGGAACAGAAGTTGTAACGGTTGCTTTACGCAGGGTAGATCTCTCGGGAAGTGATCCAACGCTTGACGCAATTGATTTTGATAAATATCTTGTTGTGCCGAATACTTCCGGTGCAAAAGACGCCGAAGAAGCCGTTCGTCTGGCAAGGCTGGCCCGCGCTGCATCGGGCCTGGACTGGCTTAAGCTTGAGGTAACCCCTGACCCGGTGTATCTGCTGCCGGATCCCTATGAGACCTTAAAGGCAGCTGAGACGCTTGTTAAGGAGGGATTTACAGTACTCCCCTATATTCATGCTGATCCGGTCCTTTGTAAAAGGCTGGAAGATGTGGGCTGTGCTGCGGTGATGCCGCTTGCCGCGCCCATCGGTTCAGCCCGAGGGATCCGTACTGAAGAGTTTTTAAATATAATAATAGACCAGTCTAATGTTCCGGTAGTGGTTGATGCCGGTCTGGGGATGCCTTCTCATGCGGCAAAAGCAATTGAGATCGGTGCAGATGCTGTTCTGGTGAATACGGCGATAGCAGCGGCTAAGGATTCCGTACTGATGGCAAAAGCGTTTAAACTTGCAGTTGAAGCTGCTGAAGCAGCACTGATGTCCGGACCTGTGGAAGAAAACACGCAGGCATCTGCATCCAGTCCTTTAACCGGTTTTTTGGAATAGTTATGACATTTTTAGATGAAATTAATAAAATCGATCTTAAGCGTATCAAAGCCAAAATATATGACGCTGAAGAAGCGGATGTTGAACGTGTATTGGAAAAAGATACTTTTAGCATAAATGATTTTCCGGTTTTGATTTCTCCTGCTGCCTCTGGTTATATTGAGAAGATGGCCGCTTTATCGAAAAAAATAACTTTACTGAGATTTGGCAAAACCGTTAAACTTTATGCTCCGGTTTATATCTCAAATGAGTGCGTAAATGCCTGCAGCTACTGCGGTTTTAATATTAATAACCAGATTGAAAGAGTTACCCTGACCCTGGAAGAGGTTTTAAGTGAAGCCGATGTCCTTTATAACCTCGGTTTCCGTCATATACTGCTTGTGTCTGGTGAGGAAAAAAATAAAGTACCGGTTAAATTTATTGCAGAAATAGCAGAGATCCTTTCCAGAAAATTTGCGGCAGTGTCAATTGAAGTCTATCCCATGGATACAGCAGATTATGATTTTCTTTTAAAAAGCGGGGTTACCGGGATAGCCGTTTATCAGGAGACATACAACCGTGAGATATATAAAAATCTTCATAAAGGTCCTAAAGCTGATTTTGATTACAGACTCAAGACACCGGAAAGGGCCGGAAAAGCGGGTTTTAGAGAAATCGGTTTAGGTGCACTTTTAGGCTTAAGTGATTTCAGGGTCGACATGACCTGTGTTGCCATGCATGCTGTCTGGTTAATGAAAAAATACTGGAGATCCCAGTTCTCTATCTCATTTCCAAGATTTAGGAATGCTGTGGGGAATTTTAAGCCCGAGGTGACTGTGAGTGACAGGGCACTTGCTCAGCTTGTTTTCGCGCTTCGGATGATTATCCCTGATGCCGATCTGGTTCTTTCTACCCGCGAAGCGCCGGAATTTAGAGACGGTATGGCAGGTATCGGGATAACGCGGATGAGTGCCGGATCAAAGACAAATCCCGGCGGATACTTACATCCGGAATCGTCGCTGGAGCAGTTTGAGGTTGCTGATAAAAGGCTGCCTTCAGAGGTGGCAGAGATGTTGGTCAAAAGGGATCTTGAACCTGTCTGGAAGGATTTTGATCCGTCTTTTATTTTTAATGAAAAGATCTAACCTGCCTGATAATTAGTGCTTCTTCATGTTGTTTCTTTTTTTTCCTGATTGATAAAAATTTAAAATTTGATAATTTATATTATGTTTGTTGTTGACAACAGATTAAAATGATCTATAATTCTACTAGATTAATAGACATAAAGAGGAAAAGTATGAAATTGTCCACAAAAAGCAGATATGGAACCCGAGCGATTATTGATATTGCCCTGAATTCAGACAGCAATACAACCATGTTAAAAGATATTGCTGCACGGCAGTCATTATCTCCAAAATATCTTGATCATATTCTGTCCGCTCTCAGACGGGCAGGGCTCATCAAAAATATTCGGGGGAAAGGCGGAGGATATGTCCTTGCAAAAACACCTGCAGGGATAACGGTTAAAGATATTGTTGAAGCTGTGGACGGCATCTTTGAACCTGTTGAGTGTCTTTCAAATACGGAATTATGTGATAAAATTTCAAATTGCGGTACCAGAGAAGTATGGCTTAAAATGAAACAGGCCGTTGATGGCGTTTTGGAGGAAGCAACCCTGCAAAGCCTGCTTGATAATGATGGTTTAATTAATAAACAGTCAAATTATTCAATTTAATTTGTTAGAAGAGAGAAGAAATGTCTGAAAAAAATATTGCTGACGACATAACCGGTCTTATCGGCAGGACTCCTATGGCTTATTTAAAGAATATTAATAAAGAAATGGGTGTAAAAATAGCGGTTAAGCTTGAGTCCTTCAATCCCTGCTCAAGTGTAAAGGACAGAATCGGGGCTGCCATGATCGAGGCAGCAGAAAAGGCGGGTAAGATAAAACCTGAAACCGTCATCATCGAACCGACCAGCGGGAATACGGGTATTGGTCTTGCTTTTGTTTGTGCGGCGAAAGGGTACAGGCTGGTTTTGACCATGCCGGATACGATGAGTATTGAGAGAAGACAGCTGCTGGCCCTGTTGGGTGCTGAGATTATTCTAACTGCCGGAGCTGAGGGGATGTTAGGGGCGGTAGGAAAAGCGGAAGCGCTGACCCGTGAAAACCCCGAATATTTTATGCCGCAGCAATTTAAAAACGCCGCCAATCCTGAGGTTCATCGTTTGACGACGGCTGAAGAAATCTGGACAGATACTGCCGGTGAAATTGACATCCTTGTTGTCGGTGTGGGTACCGGCGGTACGATAACCGGTGTCGGAGAAACGATTAAAAAAAGAAAAAAAACATTGAAGGTGATTGCCGTTGAACCGGAAGAGTCGCCGGTTATTTCAGGAGGAAAACCCGGACCGCATAAGATTCAGGGGATCGGTGCAGGTTTTATCCCGGACGTACTGAATTTGGATATTATTGATGAAGTGATAAAAGTGATCAGTACCCAGGCAATTGATACAGCGCGAATGCTCGCACGAAAAGAAGGAATTCTTGCCGGTATTTCATCGGGGGCGGCTGTATATGCGGCTGTTGAAGTTGCTAAAAGAACAGAAAACCGGGATAAGTTAATTGTTGCAATTTTACCTGACACCGGGGAAAGGTACCTGACAACAGGACTCTTTCATAAGTGATGCTTTTCCGTCGGCAAGGTGTTCTGAGATTTATCAGTCTTATATAATTAATTATTGTACTTAAAAGATAGACAATGTTTAGTGGAGGAAATATGGCTAAAACAGTTATTGAGATAAATAAAAAAATAAAAGAAGGAAAAGCGGTTGTGGTGACCGCAGAAGAAATCATAGATATCGTTGAGAAAAAAGGTGTCGCTGCAGCAGCAAAAGAGGTGGATGTTGTGACCACCGGGACATTTGGCCCGATGTGTTCATCAGGTGCATATTTTAATTTTGGCCATACAAAACCCCGGATAAAAATTGGCGGCGGCAGCTGTACCATGAATGATGTACCCGCATATACAGGGCTCGCAGCAGTAGATGTGTTTATGGGGGCAACGGCCTGTCAGGATGGGGATCCGAAAAATTCTGTATTTCCAGGTGCTTTTAAGTACGGCGGTGCCCATGTGATCGAGGATCTGGTGGCGGGAAAAAGTGTAGCGCTTAAAGCTTCCGCTTATGGAACAGACTGTTATCCCCGCCGGGAACTTGAGACGGAGATAAAACTAAAAGATATGAATGAAGCTGTTCTTTTTAATCCCAGAAACTGTTATCAGAATTATAATGTGGCGGTTAATCTTTCTGACAAGATAATATACACCTATATGGGAACTTTACGGCCCCGTCTTGCGAATGCAAATTATTCCAGTGCCGGTCAGCTTTCACCGCTTTTAAATGATCCCTGTTATAAAACGATCGGAATCGGAACTAGGATTTTTCTGGGCGGCGGTGAAGGTTATGTCGTATGGCAGGGAACCCAGCATAATCCCAATGTCAGACGCGGAGAAAACGGGGTGCCTGAGGTACCCTCCGGAACATTAGCCGTTATCGGTGATTTGAAGAAAATGAGTTCTGAATGGCTGCGCGGAGCCAGTTTTACGGGCTATGGGGTTTCATTAACGATTGGAATTGGTGTTCCCATCCCAATCTTAAACGAGGATATTTTAAAACATACGGCAGTTAAAGATGAAGATATTATTGCACAGGTGGTTGATTACAGCGAGGCCTATCCCCAGGTTAAACCCGGAAGTCTGTGTGAGGTCACCTATGCTGAGTTAAAATCCGGATTGATTACGGTAAAGGGTAAAAATGTTCAGACCGGTGCCATGTCAAGTTACAGCAAGGCAAGAAAGATTGCTGAACTGTTAAAAGAAAAAATTCTTAAAAAAGATTTTTATCTGACAGATGCGGTTTCTCCTATTGCTGGTGTAGGGTCTGATGTCAGTATTAAAATGTTAAATGAAAAGCCTTTGAAAAATAAAGAGCTATAAGAGGAGATCATCATGTTAAAAAAACGTATTGTTCTGACGTTTCCATCCTCTCTGGTCAGTCAGCCGATAACTTATCATCTGGTAAAAGATTATGATTTGAAGTTTAATATAATGAGAGGGTTGGTGACACCGGATGAAGAGGGACGTCTGGTCCTTGAGCTTTCCGGTAATAAAAATTCTCTTAATGAAGGCGTTGAATATCTTAAAAATCAGGGGATTAATGTTGAATCACTTGCCCATGATATTAAATGGCATGAAAACAAGTGTACCCATTGTACTGCCTGTATACCCGCATGTCCAACCCAGGCCATGTCTGTGAACAGAGATACGATGGAAGTCAGCTTTGATAAAGAAAAATGTATTGCATGTGAGCTTTGTATCTCAATCTGCCCGTTTAAAGCTCTTGTTATAACTTTTTAATGGGTTGTGTTTTGAAAAAAATATCTTTTGAAAATGAACGTTATGCCCGTCAGATGATAATCAGCGGCTGGGGTGATGAAGGACAGAGACGCATTAATAATGCAACTGTATTTATCGCGGGTGCAGGCGGTCTTGGCTCGCCCGCAGCAGTGTATCTCGCTGCTGCCGGTGTGGGAACGATTATTATTTGTGATGATGGAGAACCGGAGCTTTCCAACCTTAATAGACAGATACTTCACAGTGATGCTGATATTGGTGTAAATAAGGCCCTTTCCGCAAAAGATTCACTAAATATGCTAAATCCAAATGTTACGGTCAGGCCGGTAACCGAACGAATTAATAAAAATAGTGTTGAAAGTGCTGTGGCTGATGCCGATATTATGGTGGATTGCCTGGATAACTTTGAGACAAGACATGTTTTAAATGAATTTGCAGTTAAAAACTCAATACCCTTTGTTCATGCCGGTATACACGGTCTTTCCGGTCAGGTAACTTTTATTCATTCACCTGAAACCCCCTGTTTAAGATGTGTTTTTCCCGGCGCTGTTCCTAAAGATGTTTTTCCTGTTGTCGGCGTAACTCCCGGAATAATCGGAACAATTGAAGCAGCTGAAGTTCTAAAATGGATCGTCGGTATTGGAGAGAATCTGAAAAATATACTCTTGATCTGGGACGGAGACACCATGGATTTTCAAAAGATAGACATTAAAAAAGATCCCGACTGCCCGGTATGCGGTAAATAAAATGAGCTGTTGTTCGTTTGCTTGAAAATTAGAATTAATTATACTGCTGATAATAGTTGAGGTATTAAGTTGAAGAACTTAACTCATTCTGAAAAAGAGCGTTATCATAGACAGATGCTCATGGAAGGCTGGGGAGAAAATGTCCAGCAAAAACTTAAAAACTCAAAAGTTTTTATTGCAGGTGCAGGTGGTTTAGGCAGTCCGGTCTCAATTTATACAGCGGTGGCAGGTGTTGGTAATATAAGGATCTGTGATTTTGGTGAGCCGGAATTATCAAATCTTAATCGGCAGATTCTTCATGATGATAAACGAATAGGCATCAATAAGGCTGTATCGGCAAAAGAGACTCTTGAGCGATTAAACCCTGATATAAAAGTTGAAGCATTAACTGATAAAATTACTGAAGAGAATGCCGGTCAAGTAATAGGTGATGTTGATCTGATCATTGATTGTCTGGATAATTTTGATACGCGTCACTATATCAATGAATATGCTGTAAAAAAAAGTATTCCCATGATCCATGCTGGAATATACGGTATGCGCGGTCAGCTGACTATGATTAAAACTCCGGAAACACCCTGTTTATGGTGTATTAACCCCGGATCTCCGCCTCCTGTTGTATTTCCTGTTGTTGGAGCAACAGCCGGAGTTATGGGATCAATTCAGGCGCTTGAAGCTGTAAAGTATTTGAGCGGCGTAGGAACAAATTTACTGGGGTCTCTTTTGATTTGGGATGGAAGTATCATGGAGTTTATGACGATTCCTCAGCATAAAGATCAGGGCTGTCCTGTATGCAGCCGTATTAATGATATTGACAATGGTTAAGCAAGGAACATCTTCTTACGTTTCATGTCCATTTCAGCTTACCATTTGTAAATTTATTAATTTGTCTGATTTTTATAATTATAAGATTAAGGCCACGGCTTTTGAGACTGTGTCATAATACAAAACTTAGCCTTTAAACTTAATTTTTTGGCAGGGTCAAGCCATTCAAAATAAAAAATAATATCCTGAGGACCAAAATTGAAGGCCTTTTTTTTTGTTTAACAATTATGATACAGCCTCTTTAGCCGTGGATAATTACTTTTGGAGAACACACGTATCAAACTTCAATAAATGTATCAAAATTTAATCCTGATAATAATATGGTAAATAATAAATCAGTTGCTGTCGGCATGAGCGGCGGCGTAGATTCTTCTCTTGCAGCGCTATTACTTAAAAACGAGGGCTATGAGGTTGTCGGCCTGACCATGTCTGTTTATAATGGTGAGCCTGTATCAGGAAAAGGCAGCGGACATGCCTGCTATGGTCCCGGTGAGGAGGAGGAGCTGCTGCTGATAAAAGATGTTTGCAGTTTTATAGGTATTGATCATTTTACCATTGACCTGAAAGAAGAATACCAAAAAAACGTTCTGGACTACTTTAAAAATGAATATTCCAACGGGCGAACGCCGAATCCCTGTACCCGTTGTAATCCAATGCTTAAATTCGGGAAAATGCTTCAAAAAGCAAAAACGAACGGTATTGATTTTGATTATTTCGCAACCGGTCATTATGTAAGAACAAAATATGATGAAAATAAAAAAAGGTACCTTTTAATGCGGGGCAGTTTTCTTCCTAAAGATCAATCATATTTTCTTTATGGTTTAAATTCTAATCAGCTTAAATCTCTAATTTTTCCTCTGGGTGGTTTTTCAAAGGAATCGGTAAGAAAAAGAGCCAAAGAACTAAATCTTTCTGTCTGTATGCGTCCGGACAGTCAGGATTTTATTAAAGGCGGCAGTTATTCCGGACTTTTCCCAGAGGATAAAAAAAAACCGGGAAATATTATTGATGATACAGGCAAAAAAATCGGAACCCATAAGGGTATTATAAATTTTACAATCGGACAGCGAAAGGGTATCGGTATTGCTGCTGCTGAACCGCTTTATGTGGTTGATATTGATCCCGAAAATAATACGATCGTTGCGGGCCCAAAAGAACTTCTTTATGCAGATACTTTAGTCGCCGGTGATCTAAATTATGTTTCAATTGATCTGCCGGATAAGCCTTTATTGGTTATGGCAAAGATAAGACATAATCATGATCCTCAGGCTGCCGAGCTTATACCGCTTGAGAAGGGGAGAGCCAAAGTAGTGTTTAAGGATCCGCAGCTGTCTATAACCCGTGGACAGTCCGTTGTGTTTTATGATAATGACATTGTTCTTGGCGGCGGTGTGATAGATGAGGTGCTCAAAAATGAATGATTATAAATGGCTTCTACAGCATGCAGATAGAATAATAAAGGGTGATTCCTGCGGCAGGGATGTTGCTGAGAAAATATTGCACCTTAAAAAAGATGCTTTGCATGTACTGCTTTATGCCGCAACAGAACTTCGTTGTCATTTTAAAGGCAATCGTGTTAAAACCTGTTCGATTGTGAATGCAAAGAGCGGGAGATGCAGTGAGGACTGCAGCTTTTGTGCACAGTCTATTCACCATAATACTGATTTAAAAACATATAATTTAATGCACCCCGATGAGATACTTGCTGCGGCTGCTGCTGAAGAGCTTTTCAGTAAAAGGTTCAGTATCGTAACAGCGGGTAAGGGTTTGGGAATCGATGATTTTCAATCATTGAAAAAAACGATTGCCGGTTTTAAAGAAAAGGGTTTAAAACAGCTTCCCTGCGGATCTTTCGGGATATTATCAACGGAACAGTTTTTAGGCCTTAAAAAGGCCGGATTGAAGCGTTATCATCATAACCTTGAGGCTTCCCGAAAGTTTTATCCTGAAATATGTACGACCCATTCATATGATGATCGGATCAGAACAATTAATCATGCAAAAGAGGCGGGTCTTGAGACTTGTGTGGGCGGGATCCTGGGACTCGGTGAGTCGGTAAAGGACAGGATAGACCTGATGTATGAAATCAAAGGGTGTGATCCGGATTCAGTTCCGCTTAATTTTCTGGTTCCGATTAAAGGTACATCTCTTGAAAACAGTGAGATCATCTCCACCTGGGAAGCCATTAAACTTATTTCGCTTTCCCGTTTTATCATGCCGGATAAAGATATCAAGCTCGGAGCAGGCAGACTTGAAGTATTTAAGGATGCTCAGCATCTGGTTTTTCTTGCCGGCGCAAATGGAATGATCATCGGTAATCTTTTAACGGTGAAGGGCAGATCTTTAGAAGATGATATCCGGGTGTTAACTGATCTTGGGCTTGAGATCTGTGCCTGATACAAGACCGGGGCTTTTTATTTTATTAGATGACCATGAGTGATCTTGAAAAAAAGTTTGAAAAATTATATGAAATGCTGCTTTCATTTGAAAGTATAATGATCGCCTATTCAGGCGGAGTGGACAGTACTTTTCTTTTGGCAGCCGCAAAGAAGGCCCCCTGTATTTCTGTTTTAGCAGTCACTGCTGTTTCACCGCTTTACCCTGCGCATGAAATTGAATCTGCTGTAAAGACCGCCTCTCTGTTTGAGGTTAAACATATAACTGTTGAGAACAGTGCTCTTTCTGATAAGGCTTTTATCAAAAATGCGCCTGACAGGTGTTATGTCTGTAAGAGCCGTTTATTTATAAAGATGAAGTCACTTGCTGCAGATAATAATTGTTCTGTTGTCCTGGACGGCACAAACGCAGACGACGCCAAAACCTATCGGCCCGGAATGCGTGCTTTAGATGAACTGGGAATTAAAAGTCCTCTTAAGGATTGCGGTTTAACAAAAGCGGAAATAAGAATTCTTTCAAAGCGCCTTGGGATTTTGACCTGGGATAAACCCTCATGCGCGTGTCTTGCCAGCCGTTTTCCTTATGGGGTAATGCTTAAGGAGAAAGATGTTTTAAAGGTTGAGAAGGCAGAAGCATGTATTCGAAAATATATTGATGGTCAGTTCCGTGTCCGTCATTATGCTGATACTGCACGGATAGAGGTTCTTTCAAAAGACATTCAGGTTTTTCTTGATAGCAGCATTAGAAAAGCCGTAATTGCTACTTTTAAGGATATTGGATATACTTACGTGACTCTTGATATGGAAGGTTTTAGGAGCGGCAGTATGGATGAGGTATTACTCAAAAAAGAATTTTAATTAAGACAATTTTACTTATATTTTTGGAAGGAAATGTTAAAGATGGATGATAAGCAGATCATTGAAAAAATTGACAAGCTTAAAAAAGAAAGAAATGCGGTTATTCTTGCTCACAATTATCAGAGACCCGAAGTGCAGGATATTGCAGACTTTTCAGGAGATTCTCTTGCCTTAAGCAGGATCGCTGCAGATACGGATGCGGACGTCATTGTTTTTTGCGGCGTTCATTTTATGGCAGAGACAGCCTATATTCTTTCTCCGGAAAAAACAGTTCTTTTACCTGATGTTCATTCGGGCTGTCCAATGGCTGATATGATCACTGCTGATCAGCTCAGAGAACTTAAAAAAAGCAGACCCGGAGCTACGGTAATTGCCTATGTCAATACAACAGCTGAGGTTAAAGCTGAGACGGATATCTGCTGTACATCAGGTAATGCTGTAAAGCTGCTGGACAAATTAAAGGATATTGAAGATATTATTTTTGTTCCGGATAAATATCTGGGGTCTTATCTAAGCAAAAAATCCGGTAAAGAGTTTACGTTGTGGAACGGCTATTGTCCAACGCATGTTAAGATTCAGCCTGAAGACATTATTGAAAAGAAAAAAGCGTATCCTGACGCAAAGGTGCTTGCACATCCTGAATGTACCCAGGCGGTGTTAGAACTTGCAGATGAGGTCCTATCAACCGAAGGTATCTGCAGGTATGTCAAAGAGACTAATGTAAAAGAGATCATTTTTGCGACTGAAATTGGGATAATGCACAGACTTATGAAAGAGAATCCGGACAAGAAATTTTATCCTGCATCTGAGGCAGCAGAATGCCCAAATATGAAAAAGATCACCCTGGAAAAGATATTATGGTCACTTGAAAGTATGCAGCATGAAATAAAAGTACCTGATGAAATCTGTAAAAAAGCCCGCAGTGCGGTTGATCGAATGATTGAAATAGTTTAATTAACTTAAGGTGCTTGCGGGTCAGGATTTAATGATCCGTGATCTGATGATAAGTGCAAGCAGAAATAACGATGCGGTGTTTGTCAGAATGCTGTTTTCCATCCCACCGGTCACGGTAACCCAGCTGCTGATATCGATTGACAGAAAACTGTATAAACTGTTAACAGCATAGCCGATGATAAGAGAAATGACTGCGATCGTAATCACATAAACAGCCGCAACTTTTTTACCCAGCAGGTTTGCAATTACAGTAATGGTAGCCGCATTTGTTGCCGGACCGGCCAGAAGAAAGACAATAGCCGCTCCCGGCGAAAGACCTTTCATCGCAAGTGCCGCAACAATTGGAGTTGAAGAGGTAGCACAGACATAAACCGGAATACCGATCAAAAGCATTATCAACATAGGTTTGAGGCCCGCACCCAGATTGTTTTCAATAAAACCATCCGGAACAAAATAGGTGATTGTGCCGGCAATAATAAATCCGGTAATCAGAAATACGCCAATATCCGCTAACAGTTCTTTAAACGCAAAAGAAAAACTGGATACAGAACGTTTATAAAGTGTGGGCTTCTGATTGCAGTATTTACTGCTTATCTTTTTTTCTGATGCGCATGAGCAGGCAGGATTATCAACAGGACCATCACCGGTAGATTCATCCGGCAGAAGATTGACCATGATGCCGGCAGTAAAAGCGGTTAAAAATGCAGCAAGGGGTCTTATTATTGTCATGATAGGATCAAGCAAAGCATAGGTTATGGAAATTGAGTCAACACCTGTTTCAGGTGTTGAGATCATAAATGCGGCTGTAGCACCTTTGCTTGCCCCCTGTTTTCTTAAGCCGATTGAAACAGGAACAACGCCGCAGGAACATAGCGGAAGAGGCGTTCCGATCAGTGAGGCTTTCAGTACAGAGGTGATATTGTTTGTTCCCAGATGTTTCTCAACAAATCCTTCCGGCATAAATATTTTAATTATCCCAGACATAAACAGGCCAAACAGGATAAACAGGGCTGAGTTGTTTAGAATATTCCAGCTTTCTGCTAATATACCAAATAAGATATCCAACGTTTCAACTTTAATGATTAATTTTTTGATTATTTAATTAAGTAACATTAATAACGGTTTGATACAAGTTGTTTAGAATTGATGATAATAGTTCATGTTTGTGAATTTGTACCCGGGATTTAAAACGGCAGGACATTTGAATCTGTCAGGATAGGGCTACAGCTATGCCGGCAGGGGCCTATAGAATAACTGTTTTTTACTTTGTATCTCTATATGATTTCAGCAATATTTTAAATAACCGATAGTTTTTTATTTGTTGCTCGCCAGTTGCTTTTCAAGACGCTTACGCATGTTTTCCTGTCTTATCATTAAATTATCTGTCTGATCTATCTTAGCGTCAATTGCTGAAATATTATTATCAATTTGTGATATTTTATCCTGAAGATTAGCAACCTTTGTATTTATGGTGTCGGGATCGGTATAAGTGTCTTTTTTATAATTCTCAGCTCTTTCGCTTAGCCTCTTTTTTTGATCGATCATTTTCTGTTTTTGCCCGGCATAGGTGATCTTGTTTTTTTTCAGATTTTCTATGTTTATATCCATAATGGATATTCTGTCTTTAAGGTCATCCGTCAGTTCAACATCTCTGGCATCTGGCTCATCTTCTGTGTCTGTTGATAATAGTTCTTCTTTGTTCTTTGATTTTTCAAGCTGATCAAAGTAGTCATCAGTTGGATAAAATCCTATTTTGGGCTGGAGTGTGCCCTCTGAAGTTGAAATATTTTCAATGATTAACTTTGGCAGTTCTACTGAGCCTGCTTTAGTGTAATAGAGGATTTTTGATTTTAGATCCCAATAGTTGGCAACGGTTATATCATTACCGTTTTTAAGAAGAATAGTGAAATATGAAGCGTTTGATATGCCTGGAAGCATGAAAGCTGATATCAGAATTATTAATATGGCTTTTTTAAGCATTGTAGTTCTCCAGTAATTCTTTATTTTTTATTGATGGTACATAAAAAGAGGGTTTTCCTTGCCTTTTTGATTGACCTTTTTTTTCTTAAAGTATTCAACCGTTTTTTTATCAATTTGTACCCACGGGACAAGCATTTTTTGGATCTGTTTTTGGGTTATTTTATTAGACCTTATTATTTTAGTTCTTTCAAGCATTAACATGCTTCTTGCATGTCTCCTTATTTTCAGGACACCGGTTAAGTAGTTGTTTTTTATTACTTTATTTAAGCATTTATCCACCTTTTTCGGGTTACTGCTTTGAAGTGCATCTGTTACAATCTGATTAATGTCTGTACTGAAGATATTCGCATGACTATCTATGACATTAACAATTGACATTAACAATAGGACGTATATTGAAATTGCAATATTCTGTAGCATGTTATTGTGTGTTATATGCTTTTATAAAGTTATCGTTTATTAATATTATAGCATATATACATTTCGATTTAAAACAGATAAAACTTTAACATTAATTTATAGATTAAGTTTTATTTAGTCCATATGATTTTCTGAAAAACTCAAAAGTCTGTTTAAGCCCATCTTCAAAAGAAACTGAGGGCTCCCATGAAATATTCTGTTTTGCTTTTTCATAGGACAGGACACTTCGCATCTGTTCACCGGCAAGTGCAGGGCCATGTTTTTCCGGCAGGTCTGATCCTGTTATGTTGTTTAATAATGAAAAAGTCTCGTTTATGGTTATTTCTCTGCCGGTACTTATATTAACTGCACCGATCACATCACTTTTGACTGCCTGGAGATTTGCCCTTGCAACGTCCTTTACATAGACAAAATCCCGGGTCTGCTTACCTGTTCCATTAATAACGGGCTGTTCTTTGCCGAGCATCTTCATTAAAAAAATGGCAATTACCCCTGCTTCACCAAAGGGATCCTGCCTCGGACCGTAGACATTGCTGTACCTCAGTACGGTATACTTTAGTCCGTAGGTGTTGTAATAGGAATAAAGATATTTCTCTGCGCAAAGTTTTGAGATCCCATAAGGGCTAAGGGGCTGTAAAGGGTGGTTTTCATCTGCAGGAAAATAATCATGCTCACCGTAGATCGCACCGCCGGTTGAAGCAAAGATAAACTTTTTCACGCCGTGTTTTACACTGGCTTCCAGGAGTTGCAGCGTTCCTTTGATGTTTATTTCCATATCCTTAAACGGGTCTTTAACGGAGGCGGGGACAGAGACCTGGGCTGCATGGTGTATGACGACTCCAGGTTTTTCTTTTTTAAATATTTCGGCTATGGAAGGATCTGTAATGCTTTTTTCATAAAATTCAGCACTAGAGGGAATGTTATCTTTTTTACCGGTTGAGAGGTTGTCCAGTACGATCAGATTATTTTTGTCTGCGGTTAATATGTCAGCTACGTGTGATCCTATAAATCCTGCGCCGCCGGTTATAAGTATTTTCATCTGGAATCCTTTAAATGATTATTGAAAATTAATAGTATATTTAAACTAAATAATGTAAAATCACAAAAATTGTCAAGTTATTTTAGTTTGCTCTATACTGTCTGTTATGATAATTTTTAAAAAACGACAACTATATAAAATATTTTAATCAAATGGGTTCAGTAAAAAAAAATAAGCTTTTGAGAGAGATTCCTTCTGTAGATGAAGTATTGAGATCTCCAGATATTAAGAAAGTAAGTAAAGAATATAACCGTTCAATGATACTGCGTGCGGTTCAGCTTATTCTGGAAGATAAACGCAAAACGATACTTCTTATGGATGAATCAATGACGGAAAATTTACAAAAGCTTCAACCGGTAAATGCTGAAGATATTAGACAAAAGATAATTCATATGAAAGAACCGTCTTTTAAACGGGTTATTAATGCAACCGGTATCATCATTCATACAAATATTGGCAGGGCTCCTCTTTCTGATGATGCTGTTCAGGCGGTAACAGATGCGGCAAGATACTATTCAAATCTTGAGTTTGATATATCAACCGGGAAAAGAGGTCAACGCTATTCTCATGTAAAAGGTCTGTTGCAGGATATTACAGGTGCGGAATCAGGGATAGTCGTTAATAATAATGCTGCCGCAGTTCTGCTTTGTCTTTCTACCTTTGCAAAGGGATATGAGGTTATCATATCACGAGGTGAGATGATCGAAATAGGAGACAGTTTCAGGATTCCTGAAATAATGGAACAAAGCGGTGCAAAACTTGTTGAAGTAGGATCGACAAACAGGACTCACCTTGAGGATTATAAAAATGCAATAACTAAAAATACGAAAATGATCCTTAAAGTTCACACCAGTAATTACAGAATTGTCGGCTTCACTTCCGAGGTAGAACTTGCAGAGTTAAATAAACTTGCAAAGAAGAATAATCTTCCGCTTCTTCTTGATATGGGAAGCGGTAATTTTATAAAAGCAGAAGAACTTGGCCTAAAAGATGAACCTACTGTTCAGGATGAAGTTTTATCGGGGGCAGATATTATAACTTTTAGCGGAGACAAACTTTTAGGCGGTCCCCAGGCCGGAATTATTGTAGGGAAAAATAAGTTCCTGGATCTGCTGGCAAAAAATCCGCTGAATCGCGCTTTAAGGATTGATAAATTAACTCTGGCCGCACTGGAGGCGACTTTAAAAGCGTATGCGTTAAGTGAAGAGAATGCTGCTGATATTCCAGTTATTAAAATGCTAAAATTATCAGAACCTGAGCTCAAAAACAGGGCCGAAGTCCTGGCTCAGGCGATTAACGACCGCGGCTCTTCAGATAAAGCTGAGATCGTTAAAGATTCCTCTCAGGTCGGCGGCGGTGCATATCCTTTGAATGATATACCCACATATGCAGTCGCTGTTGATACCGCGCCTTTAGCGGTTAATGCGTTTGAAAATATGCTGCGTAAACTTACGCCTCCTGTGATTGCCCGCATAAAAAATGATCGGGTGTTGTTTGATATGAGGACACTTCTTGATGACGAGATCGAAATCCTGCCGAATCTTATATGCAGTATAATTAAAAAAAATTCGTAAATATATGATACTTCCCGCAGCAAGCTGCGATCGGTGTGGCACACTCCCGATCAATAATTAAATTTAAATATCTTGACGCTACCATGGTTCTTTTACTGAATCTGCTTTTACTTTTTAATAAATGAAAGAAAAGGAATATGGAAAAAATAAGTTTAGAAGTTTCTGAATCGGATTCCGGTGTAAGGCTTGATGTGTTTATTAGCTCTAAAGGTGTGCTGTTCAGCCGTTCACAGGTACAAAAAGCGATCAAGGATAAAAGGGCCCTGGTAAATTTAAAAATTGAAAAAGCATCATATCATGTAAATCATGGAGATTTAATAGAAATTGAAATGGTTGAACCCGTCTCAATTGACGTTGTTCCCGAAGATATTAAACTTGATGTGCTGTTTGAGGATGACAGCGTTATCGTCATTAACAAAGCGGCCGGTATGGTTGTTCATCCCGCTGCGGGGAATTATACCGGAACACTTGTTAATGCTTTGCTGTACCATTGTGAAAATCTTTCCGGAATCGGAGGTGCTGTGAGGCCGGGTATCGTCCATCGGCTGGATAAAGGAACTACCGGGGTTATGGTGTCAGCTAAAAATGATAAGGCACATATCAGTTTAAGCAGACAGTTTGAAGAACATAGTGTTAAAAGAGAATACCGTGCACTTGTTTATGGCCTTATGCCTGAAGATTCAGGTACAATTGACATGCTTATCGGCAGGCATAATACCGATCGTAAAAAGATGTCAACCATAACAAGAAGAGGAAGGAATGCAGTTACGCATTGGGAAGTCTTGGAGCGTTTTGACAAATTATCTCTGATAAAGGCTAAGCTTGAAACAGGAAGGACGCATCAGGTCAGGGTCCACCTTTCCGCAATTGCTCATCCAATCGTAAATGACCTTGATTATGGAACGACTAAAAGGTTAAAGCCTATCACTGAAAAAAAACTGCTTGATCTGATAAAGGGTTTAAAAAGACCTTTGCTCCATGCCGGATTCCTGGAGTTCGTTCATCCGGAAACGAATGAAGCCATGCAATTTGAAGTACCGCTGGCCGATGATTTTTTAAATGTTTTAAATGTTTTAAGAGAAGATAAATGATAACTGCGGGTCTCACAGGCGGTATCTCAAGCGGTAAAAGTACAGTCTGTTCTGCATTTGAATCTTTGGGTGCTGCTATTGTTGATGCTGATATAATTGCAAGAGAAATAGTCCGCCCGGGGGAGGATGGCTGGAAGAGTCTTGTTAATTGTTTTGGTGATATAATTTTGCATCCGGATGGAAATATCGACCGTGAAAAACTCGGCAGAAAGATATTTTCGGATAAGAAAGCAAGAGCTGAACTGGATAACTGTCTGCATCCTTTAATAATTTCAAAATTAATGTCAGAAATTCAAAATACAAAAATTAAAGATAAAAATCCGGTTATTATTGCAGATGTTCCTCTTTTAATCGAATGCGGGATTCAGGATGATTTTGACAGGGTGATTCTTGTGTATGCTGACAGGAAGACCCAGGTGAAACGTCTTATTAAAAGGGACAATATTTCAGTTACAGAAGCGGAAGAAAGAGTCGGATCGCAGTTGTCTATTGATGAAAAAAGAAAATTTGCTCACATTATTATAGAGAACAGCAGCAGTTTAACTGATCTTAAAAACAGTGTTAAGAATATATATTTAAAGCTTGTTGACAGCTAAGATCATTTAGCGGTTTAAAATGATAAGTTTCCCATAATTTAAGCTGAAAGCGTCTAAAGACCGGTTTCTATGAAATCATCAAATATGATTTTATGTTATTAAGCTTCATGTATAGTCTTGCCTTAATAAAAATCTTGACAATTGTTTAGAAAAACATTATATTTCATATATTAAGCAAGCAACTCAAATATCAAATAAAAACCAATTGCCCTATTAATCTCACCAATAACACTCAGCTCAAGAGATTAACCTGAAAATAATTTCTTCTCAAAAATTACTAATAATAAATAGATACTGCGAGTCAGCATAAATTTTAAAGGAGACAATAAAATCCTATAAGATTATTAACATCAAATACCTGCCTATCTAAAAGCCCAGATTCAAATACACTCTTTTCCTGACAATCTATTGAAGAATTCAAAAAATGATTCAAATAAGACTGCATGATAACAATTGAGAGTAGGTATATTACTTAACTGATGAGCTCAGAGCAACATGTTTTATAATTAATTTGAAAAAATCCTTGGGAGATACTTAATGAATTTAAAAGAACTAAAATCGAAAAAAATCAATGAACTGATGGATGTTGCGAAGGAAAGGAATATAGAAGGCGCAAGTACGATGCGCAAACAGGATCTTATTTTCGCACTTCTTCAGTCAGAGATTGAATCAAACGGAATGATTTATGGCGAAGGTGTGCTTGAAATTCTTCCGGACGGTTTTGGTTTTTTAAGAGCTCCTGATTATAATTATTTACCGGGTCCTGATGATATATATGTATCCCCCTCTCAGATAAGACGTTTTAATCTTAAAACCGGTGATACCGTTTCCGGTCAGATAAGACCTCCCAAAGACTCAGAGAGATATTTTGCTCTTCTAAAAGTTGAAAATGTGAATTTTGAGAGTCCTGACAAGACACGGGATAAAATTCTGTTTGATAATTTAACTCCGCTTTATGCTGAGGAAAGAATATTGCTGGAGACTGTACCTGATAATCTGTCCACACGTGTGCTGGACCTTTTGACACCGCTGGGTAAAGGTCAGAGAGCGCTGGTCGTTTCTCCGCCTAGAACCGGTAAAACAATGCTTCTTCAGAATATTGCAAATGCAATAACCAAAAACCATAAAGAAATTGAAATTATTGTTCTTTTAATTGATGAGCGTCCTGAAGAAGTTACAGACATGCAGAGATCTGTAAAAGGTGAAGTTATAAGTTCAACCTTTGATGAGCCGGCGACAAGACATGTACAGGTTGCTGAGATGGTAATTGAAAAAGCGAAAAGGCTGGTGGAACATAATAAGGACGTGGTAATATTACTGGATAGTATAACACGACTTGCAAGAGCATATAATACTGTTGTGCCGCCGAGCGGCAAGGTCCTTTCCGGCGGTGTTGATTCAAATGCACTTCACCGGCCGAAACGATTTTTTGGTGCAGCAAGAAATATTGAAGATGGCGGAAGTCTTACCATAATTGCAACAGCCCTTATTGATACCGGCAGCAGGATGGATGAAGTGATCTTTGAAGAATTTAAGGGTACCGGCAATATGGAAATTAATCTTGACAGAAAACTGTCCGATAGGAGAGTATATCCGGCAATAGATATTAATCGATCAGGGACCCGTAAAGAGGAACTTATTTTACCGGATGATATATTGAAAAGAGTTTGGCTCTTAAGAAAGGTGCTGCAGCCACTTTCTACCATTGATTCAATGGAATTTCTTATAGAGAAAATGAAAGATACGAAAACAAATGAAGAATTTTTAGATTCTATGAACCAATAAATAGTTGAGGAGTAATAATATGAAAGAGGGTATTCATCCGAAATACGAAAAATCAGTCGTAAAATGCGCCTGTGGAAACACATTTGAGACACGTTCAACTAAAAACGAAATAAACGTTGAAATTTGTTCAAAGTGTCATGGCTTTTTCACAGGTCAGCAGAAGATCGTTGATGCTGCGGGCCGCGTAGAAAAATTTCAGAAAAAATACGGCAAAAAATAAAAAGAATACGTTTACTGAAAATAAGTTTGTAATGAAGCTTTTATTATTCAGTTACAGGCTATAATCGGTAAGCAGAGGACTGCCCGGATACTGCAGCGATGAGTGCAATATCCGGGCTTTTTAAATCTGTTTTTTAACGTTTGATTGGAGAATGTTTGTGAGTTCAATGTTAAATAAACTGGAAGAAGTGGAAGCTCGCTTTAATGAACTTGAAACTCTTCTGGTTGATCCGTCTGTCTATGAAGACAGAAATAAATATCAGGCAATAACAAAGGAACGTTCAAAAATTGAATCCATTGTAGAGCTGTACAAAAGATATAAGTCTGTATCTAAAGATCTTGAAGAAAATAAACAGATGGTAGACGAGTCTGATGATGAGATTAGTGAACTTGCAAAGGAGGAGATCCCGCTTCTAAAAGAAGAAATTGAAGAAATCGAAGCTAAGCTTCAGGTCTTGCTGTTACCCAAAGACCCCCGTGATGATAAAAATGTAATTTTAGAGATCCGAGCCGGAACCGGCGGCGATGAAGCAGCTCTTTTCACTTATGATCTTTTCAGAATGTATTCAAAATATTCTGAAAACCGTAACTGGAAGGTTGAGATAATGAGCCAAAATATGACCGGTCTTAAAGGTTTAAAAGAGGTCATCCTTCTTATTAAAGGAGCGGGGGCTTACAGCCAGTTAAGGTTTGAAAGCGGTGTCCACAGGGTTCAGAGAGTACCGGAAACAGAGACCCAGGGTAGAATACATACATCGGCTGTTACGGTTGCGGTACTTCCTGAAGCAGAAGATGTTGATTTTGAAATTAATCCTGCTGAAATAAAGATTGATATATTCAGATCATCAGGTCCAGGAGGTCAGAGTGTAAATACGACTGATTCAGCAGTAAGAATTACCCATATTCCATCCGGCCTTGTGGTAAGCAATCAGGATGAGAAATCTCAGCACAAGAACAAGGCTAAAGCGCTTAAGGTATTAAAATCCAGGCTTTTTGATATTGCTATTCAGAAACAGCATGATGAGATTTCTAAGGAACGCAAGAGTATGGTTGGAAGCGGTGACAGGAGTGAGCGTATAAGGACATATAACTATCCACAGGGCAGGGTGACTGATCATAGAATCAATCTGACCCTATATAAAATTGAAAATATCATTATGGGTGATCTCCAGGAAATTATTAATAATTTGATTACGCATTATCAGGCAGAGGCGCTTCAGGCTCCGAGCTAAAACTACCCAACATATTTCATTTAAATATTAAGTAATTACAATTAATTATACCATGATTGCTGATCCGTAGCTTCAGGATGTAATAACAGGGACTACTTAATAATCATAGAGCAATAAACCTGCCGCAAGCCTTCTAAATGGAAAAGATCTGGACAATTATACAGCTTTTAAATGAAACCCAAATTTATTTTAAAAAAAAGGGTATTGGATCGGCACGTCTTGATGCTGAAATCCTGCTGGCTTTTGCTTTGAAAAAACAGCGGATTAATCTTTATATTGATTTTGAAAGTCCGGTTAATGAAAAAGAGCTTTCAAACTTTAGAGAGCTTGTTAAGAGAAGAGCAAAGAGAGAACCTGTGGCATATATTACAGGTTCAAAGGACTTCTGGTCTGTCAATCTTAAGGTAACAGATGAGGTTCTTATTCCCCGCCCTGAAACAGAAATGATCGTTGAACAGGCCCTGAAACTTATAAAAGCTGATCATTTGAATAATCAAAAAATCTCTGCAGTTGATATTGGTACGGGTTCCGGAGCAATTTCTATTGCTCTTGCTAAGGAATGCAGTGATATTTCAATTATTTCAGTCGACATATCTCCAAAGGCATTAAAGGTTGCCAAAGAAAATATTTTTATAAATGATTGTCTTAAACAGGTTTTTCCTGTTTGTGCGGATAGTATTTCCGCTTTTAAAAATATTGAATGTTTTGATTTTATATTTTCCAATCCGCCTTATGTGGTTAGGGGGGATATTTCCGGACTTCAGCCTGAAATAACTGAATATGAACCTTTTATTGCACTTGATGGCGGAGATGACGGCCTTGAATTTTACCGGAATAATCTGCCGGGATTTGGTGTTCTTCTAAAATCCGGCGCTTATGCTATTCTTGAGATCGGTGAAGAGCAGGGCAGACCTGTTTCTGATATTCTTGAGAAATCGGGTTTATTTATAGACATTAACGTGATTAAGGATTATGGCGCTAAGGATAGGGTAATAACAGCCAGAAAAAAGAAATGAAGTTTATTCTTTGTTGTACTTTAATTTATTAAACCCCATATCAAGCTCAGCTTTAATCACAGCCGGGTTGGTAATGGGCATACCCTCAGCTTCCTTATTATACTTTAAAAGATCGGCTTTAATCTCATTGGTCAGCTCAGGCAGTCTTCTTCGTGTCGTGCGTTTGGGTGAGCCTTCATCATCGACAATAATGACTGCCGGCTTAAAGATATTAGGTCTGCCGATAAACTTATCCATCACTTTGCGTGATTTAACATATTGCTCTTTGGTGGCCCTTCCCAGCGCTTCATAATTTTTGATTATCTTGTCATCCCAGGTATGGACTGTAACTGCAGCTTTTGAGGATTTTCTTTCCACTTCCTTTATACCGTCAAAAATATCATAACCGCTTGGGGTCAGGGTGACTTTTCCACCGCCGCCTTCAAGATTTGCTGAGTAGGTCGGCCTGCAGGTACCTGATATCCAGCCATGAAGATGTCGGGTTAAAAATTTTCCCAGGTGCACAGGTGCAATAAAATGGGCGAGGCCTTTTTCATTGTGACACTGAAGAAGATAGTAGGGTTCGACACCTGCCCACCACATTCTCCTGAAAGTTTCAGCCAGAGTATAAAAGTCTGCATTTACATGATTTAAAAATACCGTTTGATTCCTAAGGTTATAGCCATGGTTCTTTATTTTTGCAACGCAGGCAACAAGATCTTCCGTTATTTCATTAAAATGGTTGATATGGGTCATAAAATAGATATTTTTTTGTTCACCTTGATAACTGGTTCTTACAATATTATCAATTTTATCTAAAAATTCATCAGTTACAGCCATGGGCAGGACAACTGGTACGCGGGTTGCTATTCTGATACAGTGAATATTGGGTATTTTACAGAGTTCAGATAATACATGTTCAAGCCGTTGCCTGCTGGTACGAAGCGCATCCCCGCCGGTAACCAAAACTTCATTGATATTCGTATTTTTTCTAAGGTAGTAAAGTCCCTTATCAATGTCAGTTGATGTAATGCTGCTTGTTTTATCGAGTGATTTTGTTCTTTGACAGTGCGTACAAAAAGATGCACAACTGGTGTTCTCACAGACAAAAAGAGCACCGCGATTTGGGTAGCGCTGGTAAAAAGCACCATACGATCTTTCTGATTCTGACATTGACTGTTCGATCCCGGCATCTGGAAAAAGAAGATGTGCCGGTGTGGGAACGCTTTGCCAGAATATCGGATCTACTGTATTTTTAGGTGCCGGAGTATCTGTATATTCCGGGAAAAACGGGTTTTGAGATATGAGGCTGGCATAGTATGGGGTTATTCTCATGGGCTCTTTGCCCTGTGCCTTCATTTCCTTAAGGGTGTTTTCAATCTCTGATTTCTGATTATCATTAAGGGTGATTACACGTGAAAGCGTTGCAACGTCTTTAATGCTGTTCTTCAGCTGCCAGGCCGGATCATTCCACTCTTCTGCAGAGGTATTTTTGAAAAGTTCAATGTCATTATAGTGTCGAGGTTTGTAAGTGTAGTCTAGGCTCATATGAGCAAAATCCTGTTTTGTTTGTTTTATGAATTAGTAAGTATATAGAATAACAATTGTTATGTCAAGGCAGTATGATATCCAGGATCCACCACCAGGCTGCATTCTCGCCAAAGTCTCCTGAGGGAAACTTGCCTCCAGCTAAATCTGCCTTCATTACCGAATGGGCCTCCTCACTTTTACCACAGCGCTCGTGATGCCAGTGAATCAATCCCTCTCCAGCCCAGTCCATATTCGTAACAATCCCAAACAGCTTGTACTTCTTCCCCTGCATCGCCATGGTTTGAAACGGAAGCGCCGGCTGTGATTCCAGCCCCGGCAGCCCTAACTGTTCTGCCATTGCCTGCCGCTTTGCCAAATACCGATACTCAGGGCCTTTTTTGCTGTGACCCATTGCACTGAGAACAAAAGCAGACTTCGGCCCATTCGGCACCCGTCTTTTCCTTTTTACCGTTGACTGCTCTGTGTAGCAATCTTCTCTTTTGTTTGACGGTGTGAAAAAGCCGCTACCTCACTGTTGATAAACGCAAACCCTTTTAAATGTTCATTGGGCTCAGGTATAAATGCTTTTTTTCCAGCCTGTCTTTTGCGCCAGTTCCAGATAAAGCAGCAACCCCGCCAGTGCCGTCATTCCCGTTGTTTTTTTCTCTTCTTCGTATTTGAATGGTAATATCCCTTGTGCCATAATTGTTACACCTCGTTGGTGATATAAATAATATATATAATAAATGGATGTTATTGCTAATTTTAGAGGTTATATGATGGTTGTGTTATAGATTGTTAAAATATTTATCAGATAAATACGTTTTGTTTTAAGGCTCTTTTTTTATAACCAACTATACAAGTCCTGCAGATTCTATCTTAAGTTTTTCAAGCTCTATTTCAAGCTTCTTAATTAAGGGTTCTATTTTATTTATATTTCCTGATTTCCCGGCAATCTTTATGTCAAAGCCGATATCCTTCATGGATTCTGCACTGGCATTTTGTGATGAATCCATTATGGTATGGCCATAAATACTTACATATTCACAGTCCTTTTCGTTGCAGGCATCTTTAATTTCTTCAATCATAAGAGGTGCATTTTTCATAAAGCTCTTTAAAATTGTATGTGCCATGTCAGTTTTTCCATCAACTTTTTTTAAAAGATTTGTTTTATTAAAGACTTTATCGGTTTCTGAATCACCCTTATTTTTTTTATTTTTCATTTTAGAGCCTCATATGCATTTAGATGTTTATTTTTTCAGGGACGCTATTTATCTTTTAAAGTGAATTTAAAACCTGTTCCAGGGAAATTATAATTTTATGAACCGGTTTATTTATTCATGTTTTTATATAACAAAAATAGTGCCAAGTTAATGATAATTATAAAATAATAATAGCTATGATATTTCAGTCTCTTAAAGATAGGTTTTTTTTTGGCGTTAAAATTAAGATCAAAGTTTGTCTTTACTGACAAGATTTGTCTTGTTCAGTGATAAATTTACCTTGCACGACAAGACAATATAAATTTAGTAAACAGAGCGGGTAAGCATAAATTTATTAGAATTGAAAATTTTGAATGTCTGATTTATTTTAGAGATACTTATTTGAAAAGAAAGCCGGACAAAAAAAATACTACTTGATATTTTTTATCTGGAGGTGCTGCCCCACTAAGTTAAAAAGTTCAAGCCATTCATTTGCCATTTGATCACCTTTTTCTGATTTAGCGGACATTATGGCGTATGATTTTTTGATAATTGAAAAATATAAATTTTGAGCCTCCCAGAGATTAAGATCAAGAGATAGAGGCAATAATATTTTCATCATTTCGGATAATTTTTTTAAATGTTTTATATCTTCCGGCTGATTATAAAATTTTTCGAGTATCCCGGTTATTTTTTTTGTTGCAATAAAATTGATGGTTTTTTTATCGATATCAATTGACCATCTTTTTATTTCGTCAATGAGGTTTTTAAGTTTATTGAGATCTATGTTTTCCTCTTCAAAAAGATTTGAAATATCTGTATTCAGGGTAAACTCTGTCGTTGTATGAAATGCCCTTGGAAGAGGCATGGACATTTCTTTCATAATCTGCATGATGGGATAGTATTGTTTAAAGGACTGTTTAAAGGAAGTCTCTCTCTCTTTAATGGCGGATTCAATCAATTGATTTAAAATTTTTCGCTGTTCATCTTTAAAGATGTGCCAAAGAGAGTAATTGTTTTTTCCAAAGTGTTTTTCAATCAAGTTAATCACACCGGTTATATTACTGATCATGAAAGCATTATCAATTTCATTTCTCATCTCGCTAAATTGTGTGTTATCAAGAAAAGCACGGACGCCGCCGATAATATTGTGGTCGCCAAGATGAAGTATTGCAAAACTTATATTTATTTCGTCCCAGGTAATATGTGAGGAGATCACCGCCATACCAATGGTGAGTCTTTGTACTCCGGCTTCTTTTAAATCATATATTTCACTTTCTGCGGTATAACAGAAAAAATCCAGTTTTTCAGGATATTTCTTGAAAAGGGATGAAACCGCATAGTGGGCCCCCACCCTTAAAAGGTCTGAAATTGATGGTTTTATAAATTTATTGTATATAGTTTCCCCATTTTCAAATTCTGTCTCATTGCTTTCAGCCTTTTGCAGGATGTTAAGAAATTCAGGTTCATAATCTATGCCGGACAGCTCTTTAGCGATCTGCATGGCACATGCGGCATAAGACATTATTTGCTTGGGTTCGATCCTGGATATTTCATCGAAGAACCATCCGCAGCTTGTATACATTAGTTGTGCCTGGCGCTGAATTTCAAGAAGTTTTAGAACTATAACTTTTTCATTTTTTTTAAGTTCACGTAGGCAATGCTGTGCAAAAAATCCATTGATATTTTTTTCAGACCGGTCATGCATTATTTCTATATACTTATTACGAATCTCCCATGGGTCATTAACAAAGAGTGAGATCTCTTTTTCATAAAGAGGAATGAGCGTATCACGAAGCCAGTCCATTGCTTCACGTAAGGGCAGCCGCCATTTCTGATTCCATGAATTGTTCTCACCGATACAGCAGCCGCAATCAGACCTCCATCTTTCGATTCCGTGGGTGCAGCTCCAGGACGAGTTTTCAAAAATTTGAACTTCATAAACAGGAGAATGTTTTTCAAGAAATTCGCCAAAAACAGTTATCTTTGCCTGATCATTTGAATCGATATGGTTAATGCAGTAGGTCAGTGCCATTTCCCCGTATTTATGGTGATGACCGTATGTCTCTCCATCAGTCGCAATACTTAAAATTTGCTCTTCATCTGAATCAGACAATGAACCTAATAAACGGTTAGCAAAATTTCCGCCGTTATCAAGCGTGTCCTGAAAAGAGACGTCTCTTGATACCGGGCCGTCATAAAAGAATATCGTTAAAGTTCGATTTGAAGGCAGCTTCACATAATAAGGTCTTCTGTGATCAATCTTTTGCCCGGAGACGTCCTGCCATTCGGAAGAATCATTTTTTTTGATCATATGTGCCTGATGCGGTGCAAGTATGGTAAACTTTATTCCAAGTTCAGACATTATATCAAGGGTTTCAAGATCAACAGCCGTTTCTGCAAGCCACATCCCTTCCGGAAATCTTTTAAAATGATATTCGAAATCCCTTATTCCCCAGATAATCTGAGTGCGTTTATCTCTTGAGTCAGCAAGGGGCATAATTGAATGGTTATACACCTGCGCTATTGCGGATCCATGGCCGGAAAAACGTTTACGGCTTTCGATATCAGCATTTATTATCGATGCATAGATATCCTTTTTATGTCTCTTCATCCATGAAAGCAGTGTGGGACCAAAATTAAAGCTGATATTGGAATAGTTATTCACGATATCAATAATTCTGCCCTCATTGTCAAGAACTCGAGAAGCTGTGTTAGGCGCATAGCATTCAGCCGTAATTCTTTCATTCCAGTCATGATAAGGATATGCGGAGTCCTGCAGCTCCACCTCATCAAGCCAGGGGTTTTCTCTGGGCGGCTGATAAAAATGGCCGTGTATGCAGATGTAGTTGTTCATGTCCTATGCCCCTGGTTATTTACTTGTATCTTCTCTTTATATATTTTAATTAAAATATTAAGTCAAATTATATGAGACAGGACTTTGCTAATTACATTTAATAACTGGCGTCTTTAGGAGAATTGTTTTATATCTTTTTAATAATTTTGATAATTTTACCATGACTCAATAGCTAAATCTTTAATCTGTGCTTATAATGAAAAAAACAGTCATCTTATTTCTATTCGCTGTTTCCCCGATGGCCACTTGAAAATCCCCCACCTGTGGCCGGGTCAAAATCCCCCACCCTCAGACAGCAGAACGGTTGTAAGTTAATCCAGTTTCTTTTTTAATGCAAGTCTTTTAGAAGCTTCTTTGAGC
>Ga0207996_1000463_pt1 | contig 36002 bp, 34 predicted proteins | sample AntAceMetag02UKG_FD_184773 | JGI IMG/M metagenome (GOLD analysis project Ga0207996, IMG submission 184773) | Saline lake microbial communities from Ace Lake, Antarctica - Antarctic Ace Lake Metagenome 02UKG (SPAdes) (version 2) | ecosystem: Environmental > Aquatic > Non-marine Saline and...
TGGACCGTGCGTTTTTTCATACGAACATGAGGGAATAACCAAATGCGCTATTCACACTTATTGTGTAAAGAATCAAATAGACCCTGTTCAAATAAAACCTATCTCCTGCTCTCTATTTCCAATAAGAGTCAGACGACTTGGAGAAATAATATCATTGAGATACTGTCAATATTCTGAATGCAAATCAGCATTAAGAGGAACAATTCCTGTTTTTCAGACGTGTAAGAAAGCCCTCATTAGAATGCTTGGCAGTCAGTGGTATAAGAAACTAGAGAATGTTCAATATAGTTAATCTCCAATTTTTATATTGTAGGGGCGGGGCTTGCCTCCGCCCTTTTATTTTGTGTCCTTTTTTCTTTGGGGTTTGGGGAGTATGATGGGGATTTGAAACGGTAGGAGATAGATAGTGGGTTGCTCTAATACAGAAGGGTTTTTAAGTAGAAATGTTTAATGAAGAGATTTTGAATTATATACTCCACGGTAACGAAGAGACTTATCTTGAATATAAAGGTTCAATGCCTTGGAATCACAGAAATACAAAGCTGAAAATAATATGTGCCATGCTGTCATTATCTAATAATAAAGACGGTGGGGTTATCGTAATTGGTATAAAAGAAGAATTTAACAAAAGTTTTAATCCGTCAGGAATGAGTGATGAAGATTTTAATTCATTCAATTATGACGATGTGGCTCGAGTAGTACAGACTTATAGTGACCCCATAATTGAATTTAAATTATTAGCAGATGTAGCCAAAATTGATGAGCAAGAAAGAAAGTTCGTTGTGATTCAAGTTCCCGAGTCAAAAGAGCCAACAATATGTGTTAAATATGGTTTATTGAATAAATCAGTGGGGTATTATCCAGAGAACATTGCTTTAAGAAAAAACGCGATTTATATTCGCTCGAAGGCTCCGATTGAATCCCGAGAGATTGCTGCTGTCCACGAATGGAGAGAAATGATTGATAGAGCAGTTGAAAAAAACAGAAAAGAATTGTTAAGAAGGTTGCCTTGTTCAGTAGCAACTAAAGAAGATAAAAAAAGAGATAATAAAAAATTTGAGGAAGATTTAAAAAAAGATAATTTATGAAGGAGTTAGTAGAAAAAATTAAATCAAAAGGTGGCTACTGGAAAGTAGTCACAAGACCAGCTACTTATAAAGATAATCTGATTACCTCACTTGATAAATGTAAAGAGATTGTTGAACAAAGCAAGGTCAGTTTAAGGGGTTGGGATTATCCGCATATTGACTCTAGCGGTATTAAGATTGCAGGAAATAATAGTATTCATTCTTTTTGTGATTGGTCAGAATGGCCGATGTTTGAATATTGGAAGTTTTATCAAACAGGACAATTCGTTCATTATTTTTCGATGAGAGAGGATTTAAGAATGACTGAAGAGAAAAAAAATGAGGTCAGGACAAATAATATCAATAAATTTTTAAGTATCATATCTAGCATTTATTCTGTAACAGAAGTATTTAAATTTATCTCTCGGATTGTTTCAAGGATCGATAATAGCGACTCATTTGAAATAATAATTGAATTACATGATGTAAAAGATAGAATGTTATTTTTCTGGGATACATCTCGTACTTTATTCCGGTCGTATATTTGCGAATATGACCCTATCATAATTAAGAAAATTTTAACAAAAAAAGAAATCATTTCTAAATCCTCTGAGGCAGCATTAGATGTCGCTATTGAGATTTTTAAAAAATTTAATTGGACCGATGTAAATAGACAGATTTTTATTGAGGACCAAAAGAAATTTCTTGAAAGAAGACTTTAATCTATGCAACTAAAAACATACAAAAAAACGCAATAGATAAACATAAATAGAGTAGCAACCTTTAAAAAATAATGTCAAATCCTCAATCATCCGAATCCCCTACAATAACCGCCAGCTAAAGCAAGCGGTTGAGGGGGAGGAGCTGAAGCTATCGGAGAAATGGTGTTTTCCTATACACAATACCTCCAATCGCTCCTCCTATACAGTCAAAAAGGACATCCAATAGGCTTGCGTCCCTGCTTGGTACAAAAGATTGATGGAATTCGTCGCTTAAGCCGTAGAGAGTGCTGAATATTGCTGTGAAAATGATAAAGCTTATGTTGGAGAATTTTAGTTCTGAATTTTTCAGTCCTCTCATTAGAAGAAAGCCAAGAACAGCATATTCCATGAGATGCAGAAGTTTGTCGAAATAGGGGATGTCAACATCAGGGATTTCTTTGCCGGGCAAGGATGACATGAAGAATATGAGAATGAGATAGAGTATTAAGGGAAGAAGAAACCTTGGAAAATATCTCTTCTGTTTGCTCATTTATTTGTTATCTTGTGACGGTTTTTGAATTACCTCATACCGTGCTTTAATTATTTTTTTAAAATTTTCAGAAATAGTATGCCAATCCAGAACATCCACACGAAAAAGAATATCCGATTCTCTAAAATCTTCTTTAAGATCAGATAAAATCTTTCTATCAAGTTTAGTTTTTCCGATAATAGTCAGATCAAGATCGGAGTAATTTTTGGCAGTCAGTGTAATACGTGAGCCAAACGCGCGAACCTCACAGTCAGAAACATGCTTACGCAATATTTTTTTTATAATTTCTAACTGATGTGGAGAAACATTAATCATTCTTAGCTTCCAATCTTTCCAATACTATTTTCGCATCTTTTATAAAACTTATTGCCGTTTTGTATACGGTTTCCGCTATTTTCCCATCGTAAGTATGTGTGGTTTCATTACGTGCTTCATGATACTTAAACCAGGCCTCTACATCATCAATAAGCCTGCTTTCAGCAGCAAGTCTAAAAAGTTCTTTTCTGCTTACTCCGTCAACAGATTCCCCGCTAACATTATTTTCAAGCCATCGTTTCATAAACTTCCAGCACAGTTCATAGGTAAATTCAAAATTTTGAATAACTCCAGCTCTAATGACCTCTTCGTGATCCGTATTAACTATCCCTGAAATCTGAGTGTTTGCAACCGTTATAGCTTTTTCCAAAGAATTAACTGCCTTTTTTAAACTACTTAGATCAAGTGTCATATCTTTGTCTCCTTTTTCGTTTGCTCATTTACCTGTTATCTTGTGAAAGAACTTTAGGAATTCATTAAACTGAACTCTTTTATCAAACTTTTCTTCCATAAGCTTACGGGCGTTTTTACCCATCTGCTGGTAATTGTTTTTGTCTAAGGAGAGTTTGATAATCGCATCTATAAGCTCGCTTTGATCCCCTGGCCTAGTCATATAACCTGTTTCTCCATCAAAGACAATCTCAGGTACTCCTGCTAATTTTGATGCTATAACAGGCAGTCCCATAGACATTGCTTCAAGCAGGACATTTGGCAAGCCTTCCTTATAAAGACTTGGAAGGATTAACATATCAATTCTTTCGAAAATATAATTTGGTTCATTAGTAAATGGGAAAAATGTCACGTTCTTTTCAAGGTTCATTGTTTTTACTTTTGCCTTTAACATTTCTTCATCCGGACCGTCTCCAACAAGCATTAGGTGAATGTTCGGAATAGAACCGGTGGCGAGCTTTGCAATCGCCTCAAGAAGAATGACTTGTCCCTTTCTCTCTTCAAAAGAGCCGACTGAGCCCAAAACCGGAGCGGCAGTGTCGCAGAGAGGATAACGTCTAAAAGCTTCGGCTTTGTTCTTATCCGAGGAAGTAAAACGCGCAATTTCTGTTCCCTGATAAATTAACTCAACTTTCTCAGCAGGTATTTTATAGTTATCAATAAGATACTTGCGTGTAAAGTCTGTGATACTGATAACTCTTACATTAATGGAGTCGTCAGGAAGATAAAATTCTCTCAGATATTCGGGTACAATGGTCCCAGTTTTCGGGATAAGAACTGTGTCAAGCCCGGCTTGTTTTATGCATTCAGCGCCAAAAACAGAACAGTGAAAGTCATTTCTCGGCGGATGAACAGTGCAAACAGCTACATCGCAGTTATTCAGTCCATTAATCCATATCTTTTTAGATTCATCACTTTTGGTAACAACTTTATCCCAGTCGTACGCAATAATACGCGCGCCTGCTTTGGAACATTCATTTGCTACCCAGCTATTCAGAGGCGCGATAACAGTAACGTCCTCTCCTTTATTAATGAAAATTCTTGTTGCTTCAGAAACCCAGATTTGAGTTCCGCCATGAAGAGGCGTGTCTTCGATAAATCCGATATGCATATTTCTAATCTTCCTATAATTAGTTTTTGGTCTTTTTTAAGGTTTTGAGTAATTCATAAAATGTCCCAGCAAGAACCTCCGTGCCATAACGCATTCTTACAGCATCTCTGTTATGTTTTTTAAGTTCTTCTTCATTTTTTCCAAACATTAGCTTTGTTGCTTTACTAAGAAAATCTTGAGAGAAATTATTTTCAGGAAAAAGCACGTATTTTATTCGCTTCTCTTCGGGAAGATCTTTCCCAACAACATTGTCAAAAACATCTTTAGGATAATAACTGCTGCATATAATGGGGATTCCGCATGCACTGGACTCAATAATAGGTAATCCTCTGCCTTCGGTCTCACTTGGAAATAGAACTACTGTAGCAAGTCTGTAAATGTCCTCAATATGCATACGTTCCAGTTCATTTATCTTAAAGCTTGGATGATCTTCTGTTCCTACTGAAAACGCGATAAAGATACGGTCGGAGATATCTTTCGGCAATTCTGAACATAAATCAATATAGGCATTTAGAATAGTTGCAAGGTCTGCCTGATGCTCTATAGGTACAGGACCTGTTATGTGGAGAACAAGTTGAATGTCATTATCGGCTTCAAATTCCTTGCGAAAGGGGGAGTAGTTCATAAGCGCAGAAAAAAGATGCAGATCCTTTTCAATTCGTTTTCGTGCGATTACGCGTGTTGGCTGGAGACAGTAAATAATCTTTACACTTGTTAAATCAAGTTCAAGTCCTTTTCTGAATCCACAGACAACAGGCTTTTGTTCCTTCATCCATTTTGTGAGATTCGCAACATGTTCAGAAACCGAAATAGGATTGATCTTCGGCTTGCCGTCTGAAAGGATATATGCCATTCGCAAACGAGACGAGCTAACATCTTCTTTTGTATATTCTCTTAAAAATTCGTCGCTTATAAAAGTGGATATTTCAAACACTCTATCCTTAGGAAATCCATAGTGTGTAGTAAGATAACGAGATTGCTTATGATTTATATTTACCTGAATCCATCGCCTTCCATTCCATGGATAAAGCTTTTTAAACAGGGAAAAAAATGCTCGATTCTTAATGTTTTTAAAAAAGTGATCTCTTACCCCTGCTTTTTCTCCGAGTTTGCGTTCTGAAGCAGGTTTTCCTCCTTCCCAATAGAAATCATGGTTGGAATTCAATACAGACATGCCGAGGGCTTCGGAAACTAAAATAGTTGCAATGGCAATAGTAAAGTTCCCGGGATTTGAAAAAATATTAACAGGGAAAAGTAATGCAATGTTTTTATCCACTATATAAGAGCCGAGTTCTTCTGCAAAAGCAACTGTCTGCTTCCACATCTCTATTGCAAGATCACTGGAAACTTTACTGCCTTCAGGTATATCCTCATAGAAAAGTTTGGAAAACCACTTCCCACTGTGCCATTTAGACCATCCGTTCATTTCACGAATATAAAAGCGATCCCACGACGGTTTAAGAACCGCATCTACTTTATCACAAAAATCTCCGCCGATAAAGTGGAGAACAGGGAGAGTGGTATGAGTGTCTGTGAAAAATTTTTCTATGCAATGAGCATATTTACTTATCTCTATTGAAACTCCGTCAATCCCAAAATCGTACGTCATAAACGCAATACCGTTATGGAGTGAACTCAGGTATTCTTTGTCAGTGAATGTTTCAATATTCGGGGAATTTCTTTTTACGCGCTCAAGAACAGTTGAGATATCCTTCCATCTTTTGACATTCGTTTCCGAAAGCATTTGTTTCATCTGTTTAAAAAGAATTTTCTTATTATCTTCCATTGTACTCCCTGATTCATGAATTTAATCAGTATGTTAACATACTGCCAAAACTTTGCAATAAATTTGCCATCCGCCACCCTTTATGATAGAAAGCATGGATAAAATTATGAACAAATTCGAGATATTATTCGGACTAAAAGAATCTCAAATAAAAAGCACATGTATCATCATGCCTTTTTTAAAAAAAGGTATTCTTAAAGATTTTGGCATAAAACAGCTCTCAAAAGGAAGGTTGTACAGCACAGGCAATAGTGCATCATTTACATTGATACATACGGGAATAAGCGCTTCACTTACAGGGGATGCAGTATTGTATCTAAGTAATACCTCATGCAAAAACATAATACTCTTCGGTTCCTGCGGTCTCGTAGAAAGCACAAAGGATATAAAATTGGGGTGTCTCATCACTCCTTTGAATTGCCTGTCAATGGAGAGTTTTACAGAAATGCTATCAGCCTCTAACAAGGACTGTAATATTTCATACCCGGATAAAAACATGCTGGAAAGCTTTTTAAATACAAACAATCAGTATGTGAAAAAAACCGCTTGCGCAAGTGTTGGTTCTTTAAATCTGGAAGGGGAAAACGTAGACTTGTTCAGGACAAAAGGGATACAGGTCGTTGACATGGAATGTTCCGCTGTTTTTTCTGCATCAAAACACATAGGATGTAAAGCTATAAGCTTACTCTATGTTACAGACATTCTGGCAGAAAAACCATTCTATATGAAGTTAAATAAAAAAGAAGAAGAAATTATCAATTCTTCAACAAAGAATGCAGTAAGAATTTTATGCGATTTTATAAAAAAGCTGTCGCTTTAGTAGAATCCGGATTCCCGCGTTTTGGTCTAAATAAAAAGCGTGAGGTTATACGTCTTTTATGTGAAATATCTAAAAGGGAGAACATATCTCCTGAAAAAATTGTCCCAAATATAAATCAAAACAAGTTTTATGACGCAAAGAAATATCTTCTAAAAAGACGATTCCCATATGCTTATTCCCATGACGAATTATCAGCACCTTATCTGCCAAGTATTAGACTAAAATCTTCTGAGAGTCTTGCAATAAAGGAAAAGATTTTTCATCCAAAAAAGATTTTCATAGAGAAGTCTGTCCGAACTTCTTATGTCGCAAATAAATTCAAAGAAGCCTTTCAAGATGCCGTATTTTTAGAGATAGAATCACTGAAAGATTATCTTAAAAAAAATCGGCATTTTACGATAAGTGATTATAACAACAGGCACAATTCAGTTTTTATCATCAATGAAAGATATGATTTTTTTAAAAAGTGTCCATGTACAAAGAGCGCTGAATCGTGCGGATATCACGTGTTCAATCTTGGATTTGGATGTATATTTGAATGCACTTACTGTTATCTTCAGCAATATGTCAATAGTCCCGGGCTGATATTTCCTGCTAATGTCGATGATTATTTTAATGCCTTTAATTCTTACAAAAGAGCTGGCATGCGTATTGGAACGGGCGAGTTTTCTGATTCTCTTATGCTGGATGATATTAATGAATATTCAGTCTCAATAATAGATTTTTTCAAAAAGCAAAAGGATGTAATGTTTGAATTTAAAACAAAAAGCTCAAACATAGGGAACCTGCTAAAAACAAAGCACTCCGGTAATATTGTTGCATCATGGTCTTTAAACCCGCAAAGTATAATAGACACAAACGAATTCTATACTGCTTCTCTGGCAGAACGTCTTGATGCAGCTATGCAATGTGTTGAAGCAGGATATAAGGTGGCATTTCACTTTGACCCTGTCTTTTATTACGAAGGATGGGAAAAGGACTATGAACAGGTTATAGCTGAACTATTTACTAAAATAAAATTAAAGCACATAGCGTGGATAAGCATAGGCACATTGAGATTTAATCCTGAATTAAAAAAGATAATTGAAACTCGTTTTCCAGAGAATACAATACTTGATGCCGAACTGATCCCCGGATATGACAATAAATTAAGATATCCTTATTCTATGAGATACAATATCTATAAATCAATTATAGATATGATGAGAAAGCATCATGAGAAAGCGCCAATATATTTATGTATGGAAGAAAGATCCATATGGCGTGCCTTAAATCTTACATTGCCTTTTATTAAGACTTAATGGTTATTATGAAAAATGATATCAGTGTTATTATTCCTACTTTTAACCGCGCCGATTTTCTGAGAAAAGCCATAGAGTCAGTTCTATCGCAGACATATCGGGGATTTGAACTTATTGTTATCGACGATGGATCAACTGACAATACATATGAGATTGTATCGGAATTTAAGAATAATATCGTTTATATAAAGCAGAAAAATATAGGCGCTGCATCAGCTCGTAATACAGGAATAAAAAGAGCAAAAAACAAGTTTCTGGCATTTCTTGATTCTGATGACTGCTGGGATAAGGAAAAACTTGCGATACAGATAGATGAAATGCAGAAAAATCCTTCATATCTGGTTTCGCATACACAGGAAACATGGTATAGAAACGGTGTTCTGCTCAATCAAAAGAAAAAACACAAAAAATATCATGGGTATATTTTCGATAAATGCCTGCCGTTATGCGCGGTCGGCATGTCAACGGTTATGATAAAAAGAGAGCTGTTTGAGAGAGTGGGGAAGTTCGATGAAAATTTTCCCTGTTGTGAGGATTATGACTTCTGGTTAAGAGTAAGCGTAAGACATCCATTTTTTCTTGTAGATAAACCTCTTACATTAAAAGATGGCGGCAGACCTGATCAACTCTCTTTTATTTACAGAACAGGTATGGATAAGTTTAGAATACAGGCAATTGTTAAAATTCTTGGAGCAGACAATATTCTCAGTGATGAACAGAGAAGACTTGCCACGGAAGAGCTTAAAGGAAAATGTCGAATATATAGTAACGGATGTATTAAGCATGGAAAAGAAAAAGAAGGAGAATACTACAAAAAAAGGAGTACAGAATTATGCAGACAAGAAAATTAGGATACAGTGATCTAAATATAACCGATATAGGTCTCGGGACATGGGCAATTGGCGGAGGCGGGTGGAAATTCGCATGGGGACCGCAGGATGATAAGGAATCAATAACTGCCATACGTAAAGCAATTGATATCGGCATAAACTGGATAGATACGGCTGCCATTTATGGACTTGGGCACTCTGAAACTATTGTGGGCAAAGCTGTAAAAGAAATGAAAAAAAAAACCATCATCGCAACAAAATGCGGCAATTGCTGGGATAAAAATCGAAAGATATTCCACTGTTTAAAAAAAGATAGTATTCGTTCTGAGGTTGAAGCAAGTTTAAAGAGACTTAGAGTAGATGTTATTGACCTGTATCAGATTCACTGGCCAAGTCCTGAAAATGAGATTGAAGAAGGATGGGATACAATAGCAAATCTCATAAAAGAAGGTAAAATCCGTTACGGCGGTGTTTCAAATTTTAGTGTGAAGCAGCTTAAACGCATTCAACCTATTCATCCGGTAGCATCACTCCAGCCGCCTTACAGTATGTTGGAAAGAGGAGTGGAAGATGAGCTACTGAGTTACTGCGAAAAAAACAATATAGGCGTAATATGTTATAGCCCAATGTACAGAGGACTTCTTACCGGAAAGTTCTCTAGAGAGCGAATTGCAAGTCTGCCAAATGATGACCATCGTCGCAAGAATATGCAATTTCAAAAACCTCAATTAAGCGCAAATCTTGAACTTGTAGAATCCCTCAGACCTGTAGCTGAGAAGAACAATATAACTCTTGCACAGCTTGCCATTGCATGGGTTCTGCGCAGAAAAGAGGTAACTGCAGCCATTGTTGGAGCTAGAAGCCAATCGCAGATTCAGGAAACTGCGGCTGCGGGTGACGTTAAACTTGCTGAAGATGATATTGAAGTAATTGAAAAATTATTAAATCGTTGAATACTTTTCGCATTTTTTTTATTTTATAGTATACTGATTCTATGGATACTCACTGTTTGACTACAGATGAATTGCCGGATTTAACAATTGAGAAGCTAGGTTACTCAAACGTAGTTTCTCCCATTGTAAGAAGCCGGGATTACTTCACTAATGACAATGAAAAAGTTCTGCTATATTCACACTCTGAAAATTTAAAAGCATGCCAAAGCCATGATAAAGAACCTCCAATGTTTGAGAGAGCTGGTCCAAGACACAATATCTTCTTTGACGGAAAGAAAATAAACTGTGGAATAGTTACTTGTGGGGGATTATGTCCCGGACTTAATGATGTAATAAGGACAATCGTTCTTAGCCTTATCTGGCAATACAATGTCAGGCAAGTTTTTGGTTTTCGCTACGGATATGCAGGTCTATCATCAAAAGCTCCTAAAGAACCATTGATATTAACCCCTGAATCTGTTGATGAAATTCAGCATAAAGGAGGAGATATCCTATCATCGTCTCGCGGTCAGCAAGACTCGGATGATATAGTTAGTAATCTTGAAAAAAAAGAAATTAGTTTGTTATTTGTTATTGGAGGCGACGGTACACTAAGAGGAGCTTCGGATATAGTCAAAGCTATTAAGAAAAGAAACTTAAAAATTGGAGTAATCGGGGTTCCGAAGACAATTGATAATGATATCTGCGCAGTAGAGCAATCTTTTGGCTTTTCAACAGCTGTTGAAGCGTCACGTTCTGCAATCTGCGGAGCACATGAAGAAGCAAAGGGAGCATGGAATGGTGTTGGATTAGTTAAACTAATGGGTAGAGATTCCGGCTTTATTGCTGCTTATGCCACTTTGGCAAACAGCGACGTAAACTTCTGTTTTATCCCGGAAGTACCTCTTGTTTTAAAAGGAGAAAACGGATTTTTAAATATGCTTGAGAAACGGCTGGACAGGAAGCATCATGCGCTAATTGTAGTAGCTGAAGGAGCCGGACAGGACTTGATAGAAGAGGTCGGTTGTCAAAAAAAAGATGCTTCTGGTAATACTGTTCATAAAGATATAGGAATTTTTCTAAAGAAAGAGATTATCAACTATTTTGAAAATAAGAAAAAGCCATTGGTTTTGAAGTATATAGACCCAAGCTATATGGTACGAAGTATCCCCGCTAATTCTCAGGATTCAGCATTCTGCCTGATGCTTGGACAAAATGCTGTGCACGCCGGGATGTCAGGCAGAACAAATATGGTAATAAGCTATTGGAACCAGTACTTTGTGCATATCCCCATAGCGCTGGCTGTTATGAGGAAGAAAAAAGTTGACCCAAACGGTCATCTGTGGCAGACTGTTTTGGAAACCACTGGTCAGGTATGATTCGACATCTTATGTTTACTTCCACTCATAAACAAAAAATTTAGAAAAATTTATGAAGACTTATCAGGAAAGAGAAAAGTGATAATAAAAACAGTTCGCGGGACAAGTGATATACTGCCTCAGGATGTAGATATCTGGCAGGCGCTGGAAGTTGTTTCCAGAAATCTGCTGGAGACTTATGATTATAGAGAGATCCGTACCCCTATATTTGAGCAAGCAGGACTCTTTCAAAAAAGCGTTGGAGAATCTACGGACATTGTCAGCAAAGAAATGTATCTCTTTGCTGATAAAAAGGGTAGGGAACTTGCTCTTAGGCCTGAAGGAACCGCCTCAATCGTGCGCTCATTTATTGAGCACAATATGCATACGCAGTCTTTACCAATGAAATTGTATTATATGGGTCCGTTTTTCAGATACGAAAGACCTCAGTCAGGAAGAACAAGACAATTTCATCAGATCGGGGCAGAGGCAATTGGCATTGAAGATGTGACGCTGGATGCAGAGATAATTGATATTGCAATGCAAATTCCATCCAAAATGGGCATTAAAGACATGAAAGTAATGTTAAACAGCATTGGTTGTGAGGAATGCAGACCAAAGTATGTAAAACGGCTTCTAGGGCATCTTAAAGACCGCATCAAAAACCTTTGTGTGGACTGTAAACGCAGGTATTCTACTAATCCTTTAAGAATTCTTGACTGTAAAAAACCAGAATGTATTCAAAACGTAAAAGATGGACCAACAATCACAGAAAATTTATGTACCAAATGCAGGAATAAACTTGAGACAGTTGAGAAACACATCAAGTGCTTGGGTATTGATTATCAAATACAGCCTTATCTCGTTCGTGGTCTTGATTATTATACAGGGGTGATCTTTGAGATCATTCATTCTCAGCTAGGTGCACAGAACGTAGTTGCTGCCGGAGGAAGATATGATAACTTGATTGAGCAGATGGGCGGAAAACCGACTCCTGCTGTTGGATTTGCAGCAGGAATTGAGAGAATGATAATGCTGTTGGGACATGGAAACTTTCAAAGCAACAATTCAGTATACCTGGCGTATCTTGATTTTCCTATGGATGAACGAGTATTTAAATTTCTTGCTGGATTGAGACAAAATGGAATACAAACCACAACCACTTATCAGGAAAAAAGCCTTAAAAACCAGTTGAAGACAGCTGCGAAATCAAACTGCAAATTCACTTTGATTTTAGGTGCCAATGAACTGTCAAAAGGCACGGTCATTCTCCGCGATATGAAAACAAGCACACAGGAAGAGATTAAGCTGGATAATGCAGTGGATATCATAAAGGCAAATAATGAAGAAAACTAATTTATGGAAAAGGACTCATCTCTGCGGACATGTGAGTAAAAAAGATGTTGGGCAGCGGGTTGTTGTAATGGGATGGGCGAGAAAATTGCGCGACCATGGAGGTGTGCTATTTATTGATCTTGCGGATAGAGAGGGGATTGTACAGATCATATGCAATCCCGAGGTTAATGCAGAGACACATAAGATAGCAAGCAGTATAAGAAACGAATGGGTTATTGCAGTAAGCGGAGAAGTAAAGAATAGAACTTCTGATACAATTAATCTTAGTATTCCAACCGGAGAAATAGAGATATTCGCAGAAGAGATAAAGATATTTTCTAAATCAAAGGCTCTGCCGTTTGAAATTGCAGATGATATAGATACAGCAGAGGATATAAGACTAAAATACAGGTATCTTGACCTGCGTAGACCTTCTGTATTAAAAAATATAATCATAAGACATAAAGTATATCAAGCTGCAAGAGACTATTTATCTAATCTGGGATTTATAGAGATAGAAACGCCTATACTTACAAAAAGCACTCCTGAAGGAGCAAGAGATTATCTTGTCCCGAGCCGCGTTCATCCCGGTAATTTTTTCGCTTTACCTCAATCTCCGCAGGTTTTTAAACAGATTCTAATGGTTTCCGGAGTGGATAAATATTTCCAAATTGCTAAATGCTTTAGAGATGAAGATCTTCGGGCTGACAGACAGCCTGAATTTACTCAAATAGACATAGAGATGTCGTTTGTAGACGAAGAGGATATCTATAAACTAACGGAGGGGCTGGTGTCTCGTATTTTTAACGAAGTCCTGGATAAAAAAATGAAAACACCTTTTAAACGCTTTACATACAAGGATGCAATGAACATATATGGAACTGATAAACCTGACATCCGGTTTGGGCTTGAGTTTGTAGACCTTGGAGATGTTTTTAAAAATACCTCATTTAACGTGTTTAAAAAGGTTCTCAAAAATGGCGGGCAAATAAAAGCAATAAACATTAAAAATGGGGCTCAATTTTCTTTGAAAGAAATAGAAAATCTTACTTCAATTGCGACTACAGGCGGCGCAAAGGGAATGGCGTGGATAAGAGTTGGGGAAGATGGGATGAAATCGCCTATAATTAAATTTTTCAAAGAAGATGAAGTTAATCTGCTTGTAAAAAAAATGCATGCGAAGACTGGAGATCTGCTTGTATTTGTTGGCGATGCTCAGGACATTGTTGCTAATTCATTAAAAGAAGTGAGAAACTACCTTGGTAAAAAGATGGGGCTTATAGATGAAAACAAGTTTGAATTTGTCTGGGTCACAGATTATCCGTTATTGAAATGGAATGAAGAAGAGGAAAGGTTCCAGTCAGAACACCACCCATTTACAGCGCCAAGAGAAGAAGATATTCCTTTATTTGATACTGCTCCTGAGAAAACAATGTCCAGATCCTATGATTTGGTGTTAAACGGAATAGAAATATGCAGCGGTAGCATAAGAATTCACTCCAGAGAGATACAGGAAAAAATTTTTGAGCTTTTAGGAATTGATAGGGGAGAGGCGAAAAAAAGATTTGGTCATTTGCTTGAAGCGTTTGATTATGGAGTTCCGCCGCATGGAGGTATTGCTCCCGGACTGGATAGGCTTATAATGCTTATGACTGGAAGCAAATCGCTTAGAGATGTGATTGCATTTCCTAAAACTCAAAAGGCCACTTCTCTCATGGATGGTTCTCCGTCAGAGGTGGCTGAAAATCAGTTGAAGGAATTACACATTAAACTACTAAGGGGATAAATAAAGTCTTATGAAGGAAAAGAAGTTATTATATCGATGGCTGCTTGGAATAGTAGTATACTGTACGCTTGTAGGCTCATTAATTCCCGCTATGAAAGTGCATAAAATAGACATTAAAGAATCGGACATTGCAAAATATGATATTTTTTCTCCGCGTAACTTTCGTGTTGTAAACAACGATACGGATGTTCCTCTGCAATATAAAACAATATCTAAAGGGGAGAGTATAATAAGAAAAGGAGAAAAAGTCACAAAGGAACAATCAGAATATATAAATGTCCTAAATCAGTTTTCAGGGAAATCCCGTATTAATTGGTTTAAACAGATTGCAGGGGTATGCCTCTCTTTTCTTATAATCATTTTTATTACGGATATGTACATTAACAAGTTCTTACAACACATGCTTTCGGATATTACCTCGTTGGCTATTGTCAGCTTAATTACTATAGGTTTTGTAGCTGTTAATAAAATTATTCTCACTTTTTCTCTGTCTCCGTATTTAATTCCAACGGCTGCAGTGGCGGTAATGCTAGCCATATTACTTAATGGTAGAATAGCCTTTATAATAAATCTAGCGTTATGTATTTTTATTGGCATCGCTACGGATTATAAGTTTGATTACTTCTTTGTTGCAATGGTTGGCGGAATAACAGCTATATTCTGCAGCTCTCAGGCTAAACGGCGAATTGATATAATAAAAATTGGTTTTATAGTTAGCTTAGTAAATATGGCAACAATAATAAGCATAGATCTGCACAAGGGGATAATTTTAAGCATGATGTTCGAACATATTAAATGGGGTTTTGCTAATGGCATTGTCTCATCGTTCATTGCCGCAGGACTTTTGCCAATACTGGAGCATGCATTTAATATCCCAACTGATGCAAAACTGCTGGAATTACTTGATACTAATCAGCCTATTCTTAAACAATTTTCCAAAGAAGCGCCCGGCACATACCAAAGCTGTCTTGCTGTAGGAATTCTTGCGGAAGCTGCTGGTGACAGCATAAAGGCAAATTCTTTACTTGCTAAAGCAGCATCTTACTATCACGATATAGGAAAAATAAAAAAAGCCTCATATTTTATTGAGAACCAAATTCAAAACAAAAATATACATAATAAAATAACTCCAATTATGAGCAATCTAATATTAATCTCCCATGTAAAAGACGGTGTTAAAGCTGCAAAAGAGGCAAAACTACCCAAGCTTATAACTGATATTATTGAACAGCATCATGGTACAACTCTGACCTCTTTTTTCTTTCAGCGTGCATTGGAAAATGACAATCATAACTCTGTAAAAGAAGAAGATTTTCGCTATCCAGGTCCAAAGCCCCAGACAAGGGAAGCTGCTATTGTAATGCTTGCGGATTCTGTAGAAGCTGCCTCCAGAACATTAAATGACCCAACTTCAGCCAGAATTAAGACTATGGTTGAAAAAATTATAAACAGTAAATTTAGTGATCATCAACTTAATGAGAGTACTTTGACCTTAAAAGATCTGAGCAAAATTGCTAAAAGTTTTACACATATACTGATAAGCATGTTTCATTCAAGGATTGAATACCCGGACGCAAATGAAAACAATGAAAGTAGAGATAACCAATCTCCAAAAAAAAATAAAAATAAATAACAGTTTAATTAGGAAAGCTATTTTACACACTCTAAAAAGCGAAAGGTGTTCTCAGGACGCTCAAGTTAGTGTTGCTATTGTAGCGAACTCTAAGATAAAACAGTTAAATGCAACATACAGAGGGAAATGCTCCGTTACTGATATTCTGGCATTCCCAATGAAAGAAAACGAATTCCCTGCAATATGCGAAGATATATTGGGAGAGATCGTAATATCTGCAGAGTCAGCCGAAATACAGGCGAAAGATATGAATATCCCTTTTGATGAGGAAATGATACGTCTGTCAATACATGGAACACTACACTTGCTTTCTTATACAGATACATCCACATGTGAAGCAAAAAGAATGACAAATCGCCAGGAACAGCTTGTAAGGGAACTAGTATGAAGCAGAAAAGAAGCCTATTAGACAGCTTTAACAGCGCTATTGATGGATTCATATATACCTTAAAAACACAAAAAAACATGCGAATTCATTTTTTCATAGCTGCGGCCGTATTTATAATTAGCTTGTTTCTTAAGCTCACAAGAGTCGAATTTATCATCCTATGCTGTACAGTAACATTGGTTTTAGTCGCAGAGATGCTTAATACTGCTATTGAATTAATCATAGATATGATTACAAAAAAATATCATCCGATAGCACGTATTGTTAAAAATATTGCTGCCGGAGTGGTTTTTATATGTTCGGTAAATGCTGTTCTTGTAGGCTATCTTCTTCTTGTTTATTCTTTGCAATCGCCCGCAAAATCAGTTATAGACAAGGCAAAAGATTCAACGTATCACATTGCATTTATTGTTTTAATTGGAGTTCTGATGGCTACGCTTATTGCGAAAATATTTATCAAAAAAGGCACTGTTCTACACGGTGGGATGCCAAGCGGACATAGTGCCTTAGCGTTTGCAATAGCCACACTCACAACTCTTCTAACATTACAAAACAAACCAATTATTACTGCCCTCGTATTTTTACTGGCTTCTATGATAGCGCGCAGTAGAGTAAAAAGAGGTATTCATACATGGTGGGAGGTAATTATAGGAGCTATATTTGGCACAACGGTAACTTTATTGATATTTAAAGTATTATTGGTTAAAATATAAAAAGGAGACGATACTAATTGGATATGCAATCTATATTTCAGGGTATATGCCTTATCTTTCTACTTTTTCTTTCGGCATTTTTTTCCGGTACAGAGATAGCATTTATGGAATTAAATAAGTTTCGTGTAAAGAATCTTGTAGATAAAAATCCAAGAACAAAGAAGCTGTTATTCTGGCTGAAAAACCCACACAAAGTTTTAACTGTTATTGCTATTTGTAACAATTTTATCAATATAGCTGCCTCGGCGATAGCAACTTCCATAGCAATCAATATTGCGGAAAAACATGGGATGACTAATAGTGCAGGTGTCGGTATATCAATCGGTGTAATGACGTTTCTGATACTGGTTTTTGGAGAAATTACACCGAAAAATTTTGCTAAAATCAATTATGAAGCTCTTGCGTTATTTGCTATAACACCTGTTAGAATTCTAACAAATCTCCTTATGCCGGTTGTAAGAGCATTACTGTTTATATCAAAAATTATTATAAAAATCTTTGGGGGACGGATTGAGAAAGAACCTAGTATCTTAACAGGAGAAGAGCTTAAAAACCTTATAAGTGTTGGAAAGGAAGAGGGCGCAATTGAAAAAGAAGAGAAGGAAATGATCGACAGCATATTTGAATTTAGTGACACAATAGTAAGAGAAGTAATGATTCCAAGGACTGATATCCAATCCATAGACGTTAACGAGAGTATTTCTGAAGTAATAAAGAAGATCGTAGAAACACAGCATTCCAGAATACCAATCTATGAGGATAACATTGATAATATAATAGGAGTTTTATATGTTAAGGACTTAATTATTCGCTGGGAAAGTTACAAAAAGGGGGAAAATATTGCATTAAAAGATCTAATGCGTATGCCATATTTCGCACCTGAAACCAAGAAAGTAAAGGATATACTTGCACAATTTAAGAAGAAAAAGATTCATATGGCAATCGTTGTAGATGAATATGGCGGTACGGCAGGACTTGTTACTATTGAGGACGTAATAGAGGAAATTCTCGGAGAAATAGAGGATGAGTATGATTGCGAAGATGACCAATTTCAGTCTCTTGGTAATGGAGTTACTCTAATAGATGGAAGAACAAATATAGACACAGTTAATGAAGAACTTGATATACAGATTCCTCAAGGAGATGACTATGATTCTATAGCCGGATTCATTGTGAATATACTAGGCAGAGTCCCTAAAACGGGTGAAATAGTAAACTACGAAGGACTCAAGATAGTAATTGCTGAGGCAGATCCAAGACATATAAGTAGAATAAAAATCGCCAGACTAGAACCAAAGAAAGAGAATAAAAATGAATAAATTGACTTCCAAATTAAGAGCGAATTTTGTAGCAGGTATTTTAGTTATACTGCCTATTCTTATAACCTATGCAATTATCAAATTCATAATAATAAAAGCAAAAGTGCTACATTTTGCAAACATTGTTACGCCAGAATGGATGGGAATAGGCACTGTATATTTAAGACATACTATAATAGCAGTAGTAGCATTGGTGATATTGGTAGCAATCTTTATAATACTAACCGTTATCGGGATGTTTGCTAGGAATGTTATCGGAAAACGTTTAATTCTTTTTGGAGAGAGCATCTTGGCAAGAATTCCAATGGTAAATAAGATATATACAGGAGTTCAACAAATTAGTCATGCTTTTGTAGGTAAGGTAATTTTTACTCGTGTTGTTCTAATGCAATACCCTCGTAAGGGACTTTATGCGATAGGATTTGTAACTTCTGATACAAAAGGCGAAATAAGTTCTGAAATTTTCAAGGATTCAATTAATGTATTTTTGCCTACAACGCCAAATCCAACCTCAGGATTTTTACTATTTGTGTCTAAGAAGGATACAATTCCGCTGTCTATGAGTGTTGAGAATGCCATGAAGTTGGTAGTTTCGGGGGGCGCTGTTACGCCGGATTATAAAAATGAAGACTAAATCATTGCGCACATTCTTAATTATATTAGCATTGATTATAATGTTTGGCATAGGGACGGATTTGAGATCTGCTGTTTCAAAAGAAAGATTACAGGAGTTCTCACTTACTAAAACTGATGAAGTTGAAAAAAAGTGGAATTTAGAAGCAGAAAGTGCTGATCTATCGGAAGATCCAATAATAAAGTTATACAATGTTGAATTGTCTATTTTTGAAGAACAAAAGGTAACAACTTGTTTGACGGGAGAACAAGGTCATATTAATAAAAAAACTGAAGACATTCGTCTTGAAAAAAACATCATTGGAAAAAAATCGGATGGCACTGAAATAAAAACAGCATATATTGATTGGATAGCAAAAACAGAAACTTTTGATACTAACGCGAATGTGCTCATAACACGTAAGAACATAATACTTACCGGACATGGTTTAAAGGCAGATACAGGATTTAAAACTATGTATATTAAGAAATTTCCTGTAATGGAAATAAGAAGGGGAGTGGCAAAGTGACAAAAGCACGGTTTTTTCTTTTTCTTTCTCTCATTTGCGTTATATTTGGGGCTTCATTCTCTATCCAAGCTACTGAAAACAGTGAAATACAGAAAATAACAAGAATAACCAGTGACAGAATGGAAATGAATTGGAGTAAGAATGTTGCTGTTTTTATAGGGAATGCGTTACTTGTTGATGAAGACGGCAGGGTAGAAGCAGATAGAATGGAAGTTTTTTTAATTGCTTCGGAAAAAGACAAAAATGAAAATAGGGAGGATATTGAAAAAGTCATTGCTACGGGGAATGTCAAAATTACGGCTCCCGAGAGAAGAACGAAATCTGGTAAAGCAGTATTCTATAAAATAAAAGACATTCTTGTACTTGATGATAATCCTGAAGTGTGGCAGAAGGGAACCTGTTTTACGGGAGGGAGAATTACCTTTGATCTAAAAAATGACACCATGGTCATAGACAAAGACGTTCAGGGTTCTATTGAATCTTCTAAGGAGAAAGATGCAAATATTACAGACAAAAAATCTCATTAAAGACTACTCTCACAAGAGAGTGGTAAATAATCTAAGTATCCGAATTTGCACCGGAGAAATTGTTGGATTGCTTGGACCAAATGGTGCAGGGAAAACAACTACTTTTTATATGATTGCCGGTCTAATAAAACCAGATGGAGGTAAAATCCTTTTTAGTGACGAAGATATAACATCATGTCCTATGTCAGAACGCGCAAGGAAAGGACTAGGATATCTATCCCAGGAGCCTTCCATATTCAGAAAGCTTACCGTTAGAGACAACATTTTCGCAATACTGGAGACACTTCCCATAACAAAAGAGGAAGGGGAAGAAAGATTAATTGAATTACTTAGTGAGTTTAATATTACTCATCTTAAAAATCGCAAAGCTTATACATTATCGGGAGGAGAAAAAAGAAGAGTAGAAATAGCAAGAGCCTTAGTAACCCGTCCATCTATTCTGTTGCTTGACGAACCATTTACAGGAATAGATCCAATAGCTGTAGTTGATATACAGGGTATTCTCAGGGATCTAAAGGAAAAGGGCTATGGTGTGCTTATTACAGATCACAGCGTCAGGGAAACATTAAACATTACAGATCATGCTTATATCATTCATGAGGGGCAAATCCTCACGGCAGGAACTCCCAAAGAGATATTGTCACACAAAGGCGCCCGCGAATCGTACTTTGGGAAAGATTTTTCACTCTGATAAGCCGAAATACAGGCTATCTAGGACAAAAAATACATGCCAGGCATACAAATGCACCTCTTTAAGACGGATTCTGCTAAAAATACCCCTATGTAAAAATCCTAAACCCTAAATCCTAAATTCTAAACAAATTCAAAGAAAAGGGCGAATACACAGATTCGCCCCTACAATATTGAAATCGAGATAAATGTAGGGGCAGACCCATGTATCTGCCCTGATATATTTGGAATTTGACATTTTGTTATTTCAAATTAGTATATTCTTGCTAGAAAAAGACAGTGAGAGAGATTTCAATTATAGGATAACAAGATAGCTATTAGCATCTAACGTATTGAAATTAGGCACGTTATGTATTTTGAGTTAAAATATTACATTACGTTATTATTTTGCAACACAAACAAAAGCCATTCTCTTTAAATGCATTTCTATTAGTTTACATAAGATATCTTATGCGACGTTAAATGTTGATGGTAAAAAGCAAGAAAATAAGTTCTAAGTCTTTGAATATAAAGAAGTTAGCTAATATTTGCAGAATTGCGGTGATTATATTATAAAAACTTTTTTGTGCATAACTTTTTTAACAGCAAGGAGTTGCGAATATTTACCAGAGTTATTTGACTGATATAATGGATGTTTTTTGCGGTTTACGTATGTTTATGTCCAGATTCTAATTAAAAATAGATTTTTGAGGGTAATAGCGCTATAAACTTAGTCTAACTGACTCTTGCCCAATAAGATGTCGCAATTTAACAAGTAAGTCCTTTTGTGGAGATACGTGGATTTTTGAATCAGCCAACATAGTTACCTCTCCGGATTGAGGTATCATCACATGTAAATAAACAATAGACTTTCCAGGATATTGAGCTAATAAATTCTTTAGTTTTTGAAGTGTTTGCTCATCAAGACCTGTGCTTATGAGTCTAAGATGTATAGCCTTTGTAAGCTTTTCCTCTGTTTCTGAAAGCGGGATGATATCCGATGCAATTACCTTTGACTGGTTATCTCTGAGATCAAGTCTTCCTTTTATGAGTAATAATTTATCTACTTCAATAAGATTATCAAATTTCTTAAACACAGCAGGATAAACCAGAACACTTATCGTCCCCTGCATATCTTCCAGAGCGAATGTGCACATACGTTTTTTATCTTTTCTGGTAAGAATATTTTTCAATATATTTATTATGCCGCCTATATAAATCTCATCACCATCCTGATGCTCTGAAACAAGGACATTTGATGCTGTTGTAAAGGATTTAAGGGTATCTTCATACTTTGCTAATGGGTGTCCGCTAACATAGAAGCCTAGAACTTCTTTTTCATATGCAAGCAGCTTGTTTTCCGTCCATTCCTCAACATTCGCAAACTTATAAACGCCTTCACGAAATTCCTTTTGTGATTCAAATACATCAAAAAAGAGAGTCTGTCCTCTTTGAGTATCTTTTTGTATTTGTTGCCCGACTTCAATTGCATGATCCAATGTATGCATAAGCTGAGCTCTTGGTCTGCCAAAATTGAACGTACCGGCCTTTATTAAACTTTCTATTACTCTTCTGTTGGCTGTGCGCAGGTCAACACGTTCACAAAAATCATACAGAGATTTAAAATCACCATGCGTCTGTCTTACTTTAATAATAGAATCGATAGCTACTTCGCCAACGTTTTTTATTGCTGCCAAACCAAAACGGATATTCTTTCCCTCTATTGTGAATTTGGCATAACTTTTATTAATATCAGGCTGTAACACGTCAATGCCCATATCTTTGCACTCATTTATATATAATACGATCTTATCTGTATTTCGTAATTCACTGTTCAAGAGAGCTGTCATGAATGCAATGGGATAATTTGCCTTAAAATATGCTGTTTGGAAAGCAATCATTGCATATGCAGCACTATGAGATTTGTTAAATCCATATCCTGCAAAATATGCTATTAAATCGAAAATTTTAGATGCAATTGATTCTTTCACCCCTTTTTTAATAGCGCCTGAGATAAACGCATTTCTTTGTTTATCATCCATTATTCCCTTTTTACCCATAATCCTACGCAGTGTGTCCGCTTCACTCAAAGAAAAACCGGCAAACTCATTTGCTATTTTTATTACCTGTTCCTGATAAAGTATAACTCCATACGTCTCCTTTAATATGGGTTCCAAAATAGGATGATCATATTTTATGGGGCTTTTACTATGTCTTCTCTTAACAAAAGTGTCTAACGCGCCCCCTTGCATAGGTCCGGGTCTAAATAAAGAAACAAGAGGAATCAGGTCATTAAAAGATTCAGGTCTCAGCTTTCTTGAAAGGTCACGCATTCCGGGACTTTCCAGTTGGAACACACCTATCGTTCTCCCTTTAGAAATCAGTGACGAAAAAGTATTCTTATCATCTAAGGGCAATTTGTCAGTTTCAATTTTTTTATCATAATGTTGTTTTATAAGGGCAACGGTGTTCTGAATAACAGTCAATGTTTTAAGTCCAAGAAAATCTATTTTCAACAGCCCTATTTTTTCTAGTGAGTTCATGCCGTATTGAGTGCTTATGTCTGCCTTATTACTCTTGAACAATGGCGTAAAATTGGTAAGAGCCCCTTCTGAAATAACAACTCCTGCGGCATGAGTTGAAACGTGTCTTGCCAGCCCTTCCAGAGACTTAGCAATATCCATTAATGTTTTTACTTGTTCATTTCCTTCTATCAGTTCTGAAATCTCCTTTTGCGTCTCTATAGCACTCTTTAAAGAAATATTAGGTCCTGTAGGGATCATTTTCGCAATTTTATCCACCTCTGCATAAGGCATATTTAAAACTCTGCCAACATCCCTGATAACTGCTTTAGCCGCCATCGTTCCAAACGTTGCAATTTGCGCTACATTCTCTCTCCCATATTTTTCCACGACATAATCTATTACCTCTCCACGCCTTTCATAACAAAAATCTATGTCTATATCTGGAAGGCTTACACGATCAGGATTTAAAAACCTCTCAAATATCAATCCATATTTAAGAGGATCAATATTTGTAATGTCCAGACAATACGCAACCAAACTTCCTGCGGCTGAACCTCTGCCCGGACCAACTGCTATCTCTTTGTTCTTAGCGTAATGTATGAAATCCCATACAATAAGAAAATAACTTGCGTAATTCATTTTTTTTATGACACGTAGCTCATATTCAAGTCTGTCAGTTATTTCTTTAGTAACGTCTCCAAATCGTTTTTTACAACCTTCTTTTGTCAATCTCTCAAGGTAGCTGTAAGGATTGCTTTCTTTTTTTGGGACATTAAAATGAGGAAGATATTTCTTGGAAAAATCCAGTTCTAAATTACATCTCTCTGCAATTTCAATTGTATTAGAAATCGCTTCAGGTATCTCACTAAAAAGTTTTCCCATTTCTTCAGCAGATTTAAAATAGAATTCCTCGACTGAGAAACGCATACGTTTGGGATTATCCATCGTTGTACCCGTTTGAATGCACAATAATGCCTCATGTGAAATAGCATCATGTTTTCTCATATAGTGGCAATCATTTGTTGCCACTACCGGTATATTCATTTTTTTGCCGAATGATATAAGTTCCCTCATAATCTTTGATTGTCCTTCAATGCCGTGGTTATGTAATTCCAGATAAAAATTGTTTTTTCCAAATATATCCTGATATTCAGAAATGAGTTTTTCTGCATCATCCAATTGGTCACTGAGTATAAGATGAGAAATTTCTCCTTTCATGCAACCACTGAGACCAATTATGCCCTTTGAATGCTCCGATAAAACTTGTTTATCAATGCGCGGCTTATAATAAAATCCTTCAAGATAGGCAATCGTTGCTAGTTTCACAAGATTCTTATATCCGTCTTCATTAGCGGCAAGAAGCGTAAGATGAAAAGCAGCTTCCTTTATTCCATGCAACGCTCTTTCCTTTCTGTTTTGAGGGGCAACATATGCCTCATATCCAATAATTGGTTTAATCCCCTGCTTCATTGCTTTATCATAGAATTCTATGGCTCCAAACATGTTCCCATGATCAGTAATAGCCAAAGCCGGCATTTTGAACTCATGAGCAAGGGATATAATATCATCCAGACGGCATGCTCCATCAAGTAAGCTATATTGCGTATGATTGTGAAGATGGACAAAATTTGAATGTTTCATACTTAATCCTTAATTTTAATTTAATATTAATAACGCACGGCTATAAGACACAATCCACAGGCAGGAACTGTTTCTCTCGCAAGGTTTCTGTCTTTGCCGGCAAGAATCTCCTTAACATTTTGTGGCTCAATACGACCTCTTCCTACATCGAGCAACGTTCCTACAATGATTCTAACCATGTTGTATAAAAACGCATTCGCTGCAATCTCAAAAACAACCGCTTTTCTTCTTAATTTTAGAAAGTTTGACACATTAAAGTCATTCCTGCTAATGGAAATTCTCTTTATTGAGCGTACAGGATTTTCGTTATCTGTTTTTTTGCACTGGAATGAACTAAAATCGTGTTTTCCAATTAGATACTCTGCTCCTTCACGCATTCTTGGCAAATTCAATTTATACGAATAACTATAGAAATTCATCTGGCCAAAAACAGGTTTATTATGGTCATTGCACACAACATAACGATATACTCTCTCTATGGCATCAAATCTTGGGTGAAAGTCCAAAGAAATAGGCTCTACGTCCATTACAGCGATATCTCGAGGCAGGATACTATTTAAAGCAACCTTAATTTGTGGAAACTTCATGTTTTTTAACGCAACATCAGGTAGTTTAAAACTTGCCACTTGACCAACAGCATGAACTCCCGTATCCGTTCTCCCCTGCCCTATTACCTTTATTGTCCTTTTAAACAGTCTTCTAAGGGCTTCTTCTATAATTGATTGAACTGTAATCGCATTCGGTTGAATCTGCCAGCCATGATAATTAGTTCCGTCATAGGCAAGCGTGAGTTTTATGTTTTTCATTGCCTGTTACTCTACAATATAAGCTATAATTCTACAATCAAAACATTGCGATTTTTGTTATAAAATATCTCTCACAAAGACGCTTGACATTATCTTAGCAGAAAGGCATTATTTAAGGCATGAATAACCTTTTAAGAATTCTCCAGTTCGTCAAACCTTATAAAAAAAAAGTTATTCTTGCTATCAGCATAACTATTATTATAACCCTGTTTAATCTGCTAATCCCTCTAATTGTCAGATATATAGTAGACGAAGTAATTCAGAAGCAGAAGTGGAGTGTCTTTAGCGCCCCTATTCCATGGCCTATTCTTCTTATTCTAGTTCTTTCCATCCTAACAGCCATTCTTTCCTTCCCTAATAATTTCATCATTGTTTATCTCAGCAGGAAGATTGTTTTTGACGTAAGGCTGGCCATGTATAAGCATATTCAAAAACTTTCTCTGCGCTTTTATCAAGAAAATCCTATGGGGAAAATTATGTCTAAGGTTATGGTAGACACCCAGATAGTCAGTAATGTTTTTACCCATAATACCATCCAGATGATTGTAGACGTGGCGTCAGTCATCTTTGCCCTGGGAATAATGATTCATCTTAACTGGAAATTAACACTTGTCATGGTAGTATTTCTTTCATTATACATTTTAAATTATCGCTACTTTCTACCCAAGATAAGAAGCAAACAATCGTTTCGCAGATTCAGGATGGATCAGGTATCCAGCAGCTTGGTTGAAGTGCTCAGTGAACAGAAGACAGTAAAATCCTTTGCTCAGGAAAGAAGAGAGACCAGAGTCTTTACGCATCGCTTGCGTAATGCTCTGGATATTGGCTTGCAGGGAGTAGGTTACAGTGCAACTTTTTCTTTCTTTTCCAAATTAATAAATGGATTGGGAAACTCCACTATTTACTGTCTGGGATGTTATCTTGTAATCAAGGGAGGGATGACTTACGGAGATGTTCTTGCACTATCTGCTTATGCAGCAAGGATTTTTATGCCTGCACTCAGATTTTCAGAAATTTCCAATACTATGGCAATAACTACAATATCCTTGCGCCGCATCTTTGAAATTTTGAATACACCTGTTGAGATTAAAGATGCTCCAGGCGCTGTTGTAGTTAAAAAATTCCAGGGAGAGGTGCAATTTAAGAATGTCTCCTTTGAATACGAAGAAGAGAATCCCGTGATCAAGAATATTAACCTCTATATCCATGCGGGTAAAACAATAGCTCTAGTAGGTGAAACCGGATGTGGCAAAACGACTCTAGCGTCACTGCTTCTTCGTTTCTATGATGTGAAATCAGGCAGCATCACTATTGATGGTATGGATATCAGAAAGATTAGTCTGAACTGTCTGCATAAAAGAATAGGGGTAGTGCTTCAAGATTCCTTTATATTCAATACCACGGTGAGAGAAAATATTTCCTATGGGAGAAAAGGTATCTCAGATAAAGAAATGAAAGAGGCTGCACATACCGCAGAGATTGCCAATTTTATAGAGAGTCTCCCTGAAGAATACGAAACTATTGTCGGTGTAGATGGAATAAAATTCTCTGCCGGGGAAAAACAACGATTAGCCATTGCCCGAGCTATTGTGACTAATCCTGACCTTCTCGTCATGGATGAAGCGACATCCAATCTTGATACTGAGTCAGAGAGGCTTATTCAGCGTACTCTTGAGGTAGTCATGGCTACTCGTACATCTCTGGTAATAGCTCATCGGCTCTCCACTATTGTTAATGCCGACCTCATTCTTGTTATGGATAAGGGAAGGATAGCGGAGAGCGGCTCTCATAAGGAACTGATAATTAGAAAAGAAAGCATTTATCACAAACTCTATGAACAACAGAAGGCAATTGTTCAAGCCGAGAGCAAAGTTCTCTGGTAGTGAATAATAGATATATATGAACACATTAAATAGACTTTTTCAGAAATATGTTTTTCCTCATAAATGGAAACTGATTATTGTAATTCTCATCTCACTTTTTACATCTTTAGTCACTTATCTTTTTGGCTTCATGGCAAAGATCATGGTGGATATAGTAATTCCTCAAAAAAACATTCTTTTACTTTTTAGTATTTTAGGGGGTTATAGTCTGATTCATTTTTTTGCTTGTTCCGCCAGTAGTTTCAACCGCTACCAGATCGCGGCTCTGGGTCAAAGAATTGTTTTCTCTTTGAGGCGTGATTTGCATCAGAAACTTCAAAGTTTAGCTATGCGCTACTTTGACCAGCACAAAGTTGGAAAGTTAGTAGCCCGGGTAATGGATGATGCCGATGTGGTAGAGAGTATAGCTACTACAACTCTGGTTACTATTATTACCAGTGTGGCTGCTTTGGTAGTGGCTGTTGTCATTCTGATGAGTCTTGATTATAAGTTGGCAATTATCGCTCTAATAGCTCTTCCCCTAGCAGCCATTTCCTTTGCTACGATGAGCAAGCGTCTGAAGACAATAAACAGTGATATACGAGTCTGCAATGCAGAATTGTATTCTCATCTTTCAGAGGTAATCGCTGGAGCTGAGGTAGTAAAAAGTTTTGCTCAGGAAAAAAAAGAAACAAAAAACTTCTTCCTACGATCCAAAAATCTCATTCGACTCTTTGTCAGGAGAGCCATGATCTCCACAGTATTAGGAACTGTCAGTGCAATTATCTCTGCTGGTTGCACAGGAGTTATTCTATGGCTTGGCGTGCTTAAAGTAAAAGCTGGCTGGCCACTCGGTTCAATGCTCTGGTTCTATTCGACTACAGCTCTTCTTTTTGGTCCGGTAAACAACCTTACCTCAATCCTTGTTAACAGCCAATATTTGACGGTGGTAGTGAAAAGAATTTTTGAGTTACTGGATGAAAAGGTAGATATTCATGATTCTAAACAAGCTATATTCTTAGAAAAAATAAAAGGGCAGGTCACGTTCAGGCACGTGTCTCTAAAATACAGAGAAGGTCAAAACATAGGTCTTTCTGATATTAGCTTTGAGATTCCTGCAGGAAATAGAGTAAGTCTTATCGGTCCCAGTGGTTCGGGCAAGACTTCTTTAGTCAGTCTATTATTTCGTCTCTACGATCCTACTGCAGGATACATTCTTATAGATGGGCATAATCTCAAAGATGTAAAGCTAACATCCTTAAGATCCAACATTGCTATGGTTTCTCAAGAAACATCCATATTTTCGGGCACCATTGCTGATAATATAAGATATGGCCACATACAAGCCAGCGCTAATGAAATAATTACTTCGGCAAAAATGGCTGAGATACACGATTTTATAATGTCTCTTAAGGACAAGTATGAAACCGAAATCGGAGAAAGAGGCATGAGTCTCTCTGGAGGACAGAAACAAAGACTCTGTATAGCTCGGACTCTGCTTTCAAATCCTGGAATCCTTATTCTGGATGATAGCAGCTCTGCCCTTGATGCTGAGACTGAAGCGCGTATCCAGAAAACTCTGGATAAGGTTATGAAAGGAAGAACCTGTTTTATTATTACTCATCGGCTGCGCACTGCCATGCAAGCAGATATTATCATTGTCTTGCGCGAAGGAAAAATTGTGGAAACGGGTTCTCATAGTGAATTACTAAAACTGAATGGATTTTATCACAGGATTTACCATGAACAGAATCCTTAAGTCTGACCAGGTATATGAATCTTCTCTTTGCTTGTATCGTATTTTTTTCTGCAATTATCGCAGTCATTGCAATCCCGCTCATAACAATTTCTATGAACGCGCGACGGGTACTGCTTTTCAAATGAAACAGCACAGTCTTCTGAACAAAAAGAAAAACGTTCCTGATCAAGACCAAGGGCAATATAGTGAGTTACCATTTTATTTTGACTTTGAATAGGTTTAAAACACCAATTACACAAAGGGCTCAATTCTTCCGCTCTTTTTCGACGTATTTTCTTTATTTCTTCTTCCGTCCAGACATACTCTATATAGGCAAGAGCTTTATGCCTTATTTCATAAGTAATGACGTCGCCCTGTAGACACAAAATTACCCCCTCATTTACCTCAAAGGCTTTATCACACTCAATCTTCCGTTTATCATCAAGATGAATAATCACCTTTCCTACATCAGGAGTGATACGCTTTGACCAGCCGCAGTGGCTACAAATACTGGTGTAAAGAAACTGTTCTGTTCTCCAGCCACATTCAGGACAACGCCCCTTTTCCAGAAGTTTTAATTCCTTCAAATCATCCTTAGTGGCGCGTCTAATCGTATCATTTACGTCAGAACTTAATTTTTTAATTGATCCTTCATCTCTCTCCTGCCGAAGCAATGAAACATTTTCTTCCACCTTACTTTCTTGATCCATAAGGGTTATCTGTTTGTCTTCTGTGTCCAAATCCTTTTTCTTTCTTTTAAAAAACCACATTATTTTCCCCCTTTATTTGTAAACATACGGAATCAGTATAAGATATATCCTGCGAAAAGTAAATAATTGTGAAGATTTTTCAATGGATTAGTTCTTGACATTTAAAAAGGGTATATCTAGTATAAACATAATGATTAAACATACTATTTCAGAGATTAAAACCAGGATTCAAAAGGCTGGTTCTATCAAAGATGAAAACAAATCCAAGCTACTTGGTTTGCTTTCATCTCTGAAATCCGAAATTGAGGAACTTTCCAAGACAAAAGCTGAGCATGCGAAAAGCATTGCAGGTTTTACTGATATCTCAACTCATGAAGCAACACGAGAAGACAGAAATTCGGAACTTCTAAAACTCTCTATAGAAGGATTGTCCTCATCAGTTAAGGGATTTGAAACGTCGCATCCAAAACTGGCAGAGATTGTAAACTCCATATCCCTTACGCTATCAAATCTCGGCATATAGTATCTACTTAATCAATTCCTCTGCAATCTGAACTGTATTAAGAGCTGCGCCTTTGCGGATATTGTCTGAAACTACCCACATATTGATTCCGTTTTTCCTAAAAGGATCCTTGCGAATTCTGCCTACATATGTATCATCTTTGCCTTCTGCAAAAAGAGGCATTGGGTATTGTGGTGGATCGGCGTTTATATCATCAACAACGGATATTCCTTGAGCATCCTTCAAGGCATTGGTAATTTCTTTAATAGAAACTTCTCTTTCTGTCTCAATATATATGGATTCCGAATGAGCATAAAAAACAGGAATTCTCACTGTAGTTACAGTAATCTCTATCGTATCATCATGTAAAATTTTGTGCGTCTCTTTAACCATCTTCCATTCTTCTGTTGTATATCCCAGTTCTCCAAAAGAGCCTATGTGCGGGATTGCATTAAATGCTATCTGATAAGGATAAGCCTCAAAACCTGTTATTTCCCTGCCATTAGCGTAATCCTGAACTTGTTTCTTCAACTCCCCTATCGCAGCTCTTCCTGTTCCTGAAACCGATTGATACGTGGAGACAATAATTCTTCTTATCTTTGCCAATTTATGGATTGGCGCTAATGCAACCACCATTTGAATAGTTGAACAGTTCGGATTGGCAATAATATTTCTGTGGTTTTTAATATCTTCAGGATTGACCTCAGGAATAATAAGCGGTACGTCAGGATCCATTCGAAAGTCATTCCCATTGTCAATTACGACAACTCCTTTACTGGCTGCGACTTTTCCAAATGTTACAGCAGCGCCTTTCTCTCCCTCTGTGCCGGCAAATAATGCTATATCTATTCCATCAAACAATTCTTCGGATATTGCCTTTACACGATACGTATTGTCGTCTACAGTAATGTCTCTTTCGCTTCTGGCAAGAACAACAAGCTTATCAATAGGAAACTTACGCTGACGCAACACCCTGAGCATCTCTATACCAACCGTGCCAACCCCGACAACAGCTACATTATATTTCTCTTTTTTTCTCATAATTACACTACTTCCTTCGCTACCATATCACCTATTTCCGATGTTGTATGTCCCATTTTCCCGGCAGAAAGGCTTTTCATATCATTTTGAACAATCTTTATTACAGCTTTCTCAATATCATTTGCTGCTTTGCTTTCTCCGAGATGTTCAAGCATCATACCCCCTGCGCATATAGCAGCCATTGGATTTATCACGTTTTTGCCTGTATATTTTGGAGCTGAACCTCCTATAGGCTCAAACATGGACGTTCCGCCTTTATCAGGGTTAATGTTTCCGCCTGCTGCAATACCCATTCCACCCTGTATCATTGCTCCAAGATCAGTGATGATATCCCCAAACATATTGTCCGTTACAATGACATCAAACCACTCCGGATTCTTTACCATCCACATACATGTAGCATCAACATGAGCATAATCTGTTTTTATGTCAGAATATTCTTTAGCAACATCATTAAATGCCCTTTCCCATAGATCAAATGCAAAGGTTAAGACATTAGTCTTGCCGCATAAAGTTAGCTTGTTTCTTTTATTTCTCTTTCTGCAATATTCAAAAGCATACCTGATACATCGTTCTACTCCCTTACGAGTATTTATTGATTCCTGAATAGCAACTTCATCAGCAGTCCCCTTTTTTAAATTCCCACCGGCACCAACATAAAGTCCTTCTGTATTTTCTCGCACAACAGTAAAATCAATATCCTTAGGTTCCTTATTCTTTAAAGGAGTATCTACTCCGGGATAAAGCTTAACAGGTCTCAGGTTTATATATTGATCTAAAGCAAACCTGAGCTTTAGAAGCATTCCTTTTTCCAGAATTCCGGGTTTTACATCAGGATGACCCACTGCGCCAAGATATATAGCATCCAGCTTTCTAAATTCTTCTATAGCAGAATCAGGCAGTACCTCGCCTGTTTTCATATACCTCTCTCCTCCAAAATCATAATATGTAAACTCAAACTTTATATCATATTTACCCGAAATCGCACTAAGTACCTTCATGCCTTCTTTTATAACTTCAGGACCCGTCCCGTCTCCACCCATCACACCAATTTTATACATCATAGCTCCTATATTTGATTATTTTATCTCGGTGGGGATTATAACAATAATGTTTTTTAAAGAAAAGTAAAAAAATTTCTACATCTACTTGAATGAGCATATCAGGGCAGACACAAGGCCTGCCCCTACATTTTTCGATTTCCACATTGTAGGGGCGGGGCTTGCCTCCGCCCATTCCCTGATTAAATTTTTGGATATTGAGATTTTGTCATCATTAAGAAAGCATGTCTATTTGCAGGATAGTTATAATGCGTAAAAGAAAATTCAATGTACTCTTCAGCGCACGCAACTTTTTGCGTTCTGCTGGAAGAGATTGTTATATCACATTTTAAATAATAATCTCATCAACGGTGTTTTGTAATTTTTTAACCATACTCAAAATAAGAGCAAACTTTTTGGGCTGTAAGTTGTTTGGGATAGCTATTGGATAGATTTCAATTTGACGGCAATAAGTCAACAAGTTCAAATCTTCGACTATAGCTGCTGCTTGAAAATAGACCAAAATTGCTATTAACCTGATATCAATAAAATTTTGCCAATACTTTTTATAAGTTTCAATAAAATCATTTGTAATTTTTACCATTTCAGGGACAATATCTTTTGCTTTCTTGACCCTCAGTATTTTGCCATCCTTTTGTGCCAGCTTATCAATTGAAATACAAATTATTCCTTTCTGGTTTTCATTGTTTTTCAATCTAGATTGAATCTGTTCATATGCTTTTTGAACGTTCTTTTCTATTCGTTTTAGACTATGAATTCTCTTGCACTGGACATTAAATTGTTGCCCATCAAGAATAAAGTCTACATCGTCAAAACCAACAACCTCGATCCCAGCATTATTGATCTTTGCGGCCATTTGTAATTCAAATAAGGTATTCCTACTGTGAATATTTTGAGCTTTTGGATCTTCATCTTTCGATAAAAATGGCCCATTTAGGATCGCAGTCAGTTTTGCTCGTGGAATTTGATGGTTTTTTAGTCCTCTAAAGGCTTGATGTATATCCAAGAATGCACAGGATTCTAAAAGTGCAGAACATAGAATTTCATTGTCAAAATTATCTACTAAATCTTGCATTTTATTTTTATCTTTGTAATAACATATTGAATTGACATGCTTCAAAATATTTGAGAACCTGCTTTCGTCTGTTTTTATCCCAATACTATTTAGCCAATCTTTTGTTCCATTCAATTGCCTACGAATGATATCAAAATCAATTTGACGAAATGTAGAACTCATTTCTTTTTATCCTTCGATCTAACACTAGAACTCACTCGTCGAAAAACAGTGGGTAATAGTCAAGTATAGTCGTTGTTATATGTTATTATTGCTTTTCCCTAAATTGCAATCAGAACACAATGTTTGCAGATTATCTTTTGTGCTTTCGCCACCTTTTGAAAATGGTTTAATGTGATCTATGTGAAGAATAACCCCAACTTCTAAGGCTGGGCTGCGCCCACAAAAAACACATCTAAAATTATCCCTCTTTAAAATATCTAATCGTGTCCTCAAATTGATATTACGCCTCTTATAAGTTTTTGTATTTTTTGTTTTGCTTTCAGAAATATCAATTTTCCAATTTTCGATTACAATGGCTCTGCCCATTTTGTATTCAATAAATGATAAGCATGCATTTGTCCAACCAGCGAAACGATTTTTGTAACAATTATAGCTTATTTTTGGACTAGAAGATTCCCACTCGATTCGAGACGGTCGATGCCCTAATTTTTCCCATATTCTTTCAAGTTCATCAAAAAGTTGTCCATCTGAATAAACTTGCTTTTTTCTTGGTTTTAATTCAATATTTTTCGTTTTAAGATGTTTTTTTAACGTTTCAATTGTTCTCGTCCAATTACCAAATGTCTTTATTGCAGGACCAGCACTGATATTAGCAAGTTTAGCGAAATCTCTCTTGCCAAATACAGTATAATTGCACAGTTGTGCCACCCTTTCGAGTTCCGTAATTATTTTTTCTTTTGAGAATTTATCTATTCTATGTCTTTCAAAATTAAATTCTGATTTCATTTTATTTTTAAAGCCCTAGATTCTCATTTATCAGAAAAATGCAAGCGTTTATTCCACGCAAAAATCAGTCTGCTAAACAATGTCTTTTCTGTTTCTTGGTCTTGGTTGATCCGAAGATGAGCTGTACAACGCCAAGACAAATCAAGAATATGCCCACCATTGGCCATATCGGTGCTGTCCACATAAACTTCCAGATTGGTGTTAACTGCCAATACGGATGACTAAGTAGAGAGTTTGTCATGGTTCCGACATAAAAGGGAATCATAAGCAGAGAACAGGAAATGAGCACCAAGATTCCCGCTATGCAAAGTAAAGCGCCGAAGAATATCCCGAACGGTCGTTTGACTCGCCTCACAACTTCAGTTTCATTTCGGGTGAAGATTTCCTGCATCTCCTCAAAAGGATAACCGCATTTCGGACAGAAGTGTGCCTTTGAAGAGATTTCCGCATTGCATTCTGGACATGATATCAGTGCCATTGTACTTCCTCCTTTTAAATTCCCATATTAAAAATCAGCCTGAGACCTTGCAAAGTAAGATCCGGATCTGTTTTTTGTATGCTTTTTGAATATTGACTTATCAGCGATGACCAGCCGCCTGTAGCAATAACCTTTGGTGGTGTGGAAAATTCCTTCTTTAATCTTTCTACTATGCCGTCTATCATTGAGCTAAATCCGTACACAATTCCTATTTGTATGCTCTGAGTAGTGTTCTTTCCAATAATTGATTTGGGTTTAGAGAGCTCTACCTTTGGCAGCAAGGCAGTATCTCTATAAAGCGCATTTATAGACATTCCTATGCCCGGACATATCACTCCTCCGAGGTATTCGCGTTTTTTAGATACCATATCAAATGTAGTGGCTGTTCCGCAGTCAACAACTATTGCAGGAGCCCCGTACAGATTATATGCAGCTACAGTATTGACTATTCTATCACTCCCAACCTGAGAAGGCGCAGCATATGTTATCTTTAGTCCGGTTTTTGTCTTATAGTCAACTACCAGCGGAACAATGTTAAAGAGTTCTTTAGATAGCTTTGTGAATAATTTTGTTACGTCTGGCACAACAGAAGATATTATAAAACCTGTTATTTCATCTTTCTTAAGATTTGATTCAATTATAAAACTATTTAACTCTTTTAAATAATGTTCAATATCCTGCTTTTTTGTTGTTTCCATGCATATTTTAGACACCAATAGGTCATTGGCAAATATACCTGCGCTAATACTTGTGTTTCCTATATCAACAGCAAAAAGCATACTCAATTGTTCCCTCTGTAATGCGTCTAGATATACCAGAATCCAACCTGAGAATCAAGGCACCGTCAGGATCTATTCCAAGCGCCTGACCTTCTGCAACTTC
>Ga0207996_1000466_pt1 | contig 35817 bp, 30 predicted proteins | sample AntAceMetag02UKG_FD_184773 | JGI IMG/M metagenome (GOLD analysis project Ga0207996, IMG submission 184773) | Saline lake microbial communities from Ace Lake, Antarctica - Antarctic Ace Lake Metagenome 02UKG (SPAdes) (version 2) | ecosystem: Environmental > Aquatic > Non-marine Saline and...
TACAACACGATTAGGCCGCATAGCTCACTTGGCTATCGTCCGCCAGCACCGGAAGCAATACAGCCAAGATGGCTAAATCAACCATTGTTCTCTCACGGCTATTGGTACAACTAATAGGGGCAGGTCACCCCTAAGAATTTCAATTCTCAATCTTGTGGAAGGTCAAAATTATTATTCGTGTAAACAGGTGCTACGAAAATGAGAAGCATTAGGCAAGTCCTATACTTCTTTTGTTCCTTTCAACGGTTTATACCATCAAAATAAGCTCAAAAAATGCCCGCAATAGCTCAAAATGACTTAAAAACGAGAATATTATGGTTAAATATTTATCAATCTAGTACATTCGGATTTTATGAGTAAATAAACCGTCGTTTGTTTATTTTGAATTTGCCTGTGGAAGAAACTACGATTTACGAGGGGGAGGATTTTTTAGTAGAATTAGCCCAACGAGAATAGTATCCCGACCTCTTTCTACGCTTCTTATCCTTACTGCCGAATGGTCGACCAAGCTTTATACCCTGACGTCGTGCACGCTCAAGTCCGGCCTTCGTTCTAGAAACAATAATGGACCGTTCGTATTGTGAAAATGCGCCTAAAATATTCCAGATAAGCTCGCCATGCGGAGTTGCCGTATCTATTAATTCAGTGATACTGATAAAATCAATTTGTCTATTACGTAATTCTTGCAAAAAATTAAGTAAGTGCTGAAGACTCCTTCCAACTCTATCGATACGCCAGACAGCGATACAGTCAAATTCTCTGCTTCTCATGTCGTTTAATAACCTTTCAAACTCAGGCCGCTTGTCGGTTTTTCCACTGTAACCGCTATCGATATACTCATCGACAATTTCGTATTGCATCCGAGAGCAATAATCTCTTAAAGCTATTACCTGATTCTCGGTTGTCTGGTCACTTTGAGACGTCCTTGCGTAAATGACAATTCTTTTGCCTAATAAATTTCTCAACATTTCAATCTCTCCATAGACAGTAAAAGGGTTTCTTTTTTGTACAAATATATTTCTTATGTGTGAGGCTTCATAATGTCTTAATAAACTCCTCTTTCGCTAACACAAAAAACACTCTAAAATTATATTAATTTAAGTCTTTTAATATGCAATTATTATAAGCAAACGCGATTTCAGGAAAATGCAGATTTCTGTATAATTTCGAGGCAAAAGTAAATAAAGACCCAGATTTTTTGCATAGTTTTATTTTACCCATGCTCATCCCTCTAAAGCTGTTTTTAGCTGGTTAATTTTTTCAGATATTTGACGAGGATTTTTAACATAATTTAAGAGAATTTCATACCCGGCAGTACCAGCTGTCCCTATAAGAATATCTCCGCAATTAAAAACCCTTTGAAAGATATCTTGACTTACATTAATGCTTCTAATATGTGATATATTAATTTCATCTTTATGCTTAGAAAGAATTCCATATTCCACGACTATACGTTTATTGCTTATTGTGTATTTACGAAATCGTTTATCAAGATATACGTACAAAAAAATGAATAACCCAATAATAAAAAAACTTAAAATGACACCCCAGACAAGATGCCATGCATAAGCCGCCAGACATGGATGAAGTTCTTCAGTTATTTGTTCTTGAATCTCTTTTTCCATAGTTCCTCCCTTTCTTGAGTAGATGTTTTAATTTCTCTAAGGGCTTTAAAAATCATCGATTTCCTTTTGCTTTCCTAGGGTTCCTGCGATTTTGAATCCCAAGAATCATAAATATGCTCACTTGTCTAAAATTATTGCTTATCATATGCAACACTATTATCACTTTTAAAATTAATTACTTTCTTATAAGCATATTTATATTAAACATTTACATATTTACAAAGCCCTTAAAACACGCTTACATGTAAAATGTAGCACCGTATTTGTACGGTGTCAAGAACCGAGAAAGAAAAGGATAATAACACCGTATGAATACGGCGATTAATTTAAAATTTGCAAAACGTTTAAGGGAACTACGAAAGAAGTGCGGCTACACTCAAGAGAAATTAGCCGAATTATCAGGAGTGGATTACAAACATATTCAACTATTAGAAAGCAAAAACCCGCCTGCAGCAAAATTAAATACTGTGGAAAAAATTGCTAAGGCATTTAAAGTTGAGCCATTTAAGCTATTAAAATTTTAATTGCCTGTTCCGGTTGTATTTTTAAATAAGATAATCCTATATATACTGCTTTTCTCTAACAGATTAAAAACTTATAATTCAGAAATTAGATGCATGTCCTTGAAATCTATTTCCAAGGCCAAGGAAAATCATTTTTATAAGTTTCCAAAGAATAATTTTTTATTATATATTTCATTAGGTCTTCAAAGAGTTTCTCAAAAATTTCCAGTTTTGAGTCATTGCATAAATCATACTGTTGCTTATTGAACTTATGAATCTGGCTTAACTTTAAATAGACATCTTTAAATTTCTCAATATATTTAATAACCTTATCTTCAAAAATCTTATTTTTCTTCAAATTTTTAAACAATTCTTCTGTGCTCAACAAGACATTTTTATTTATTATCCCATTCTTTATCAGAAGACAATAAGAAAATGATTCAAAAACCATAAACAATTCCTGTATTATAGTTAAATTCAGTAAATAACGTGTAGTGGCATTAGGCTCAGGTTCCGTTGTATCTTCCTTAACCTTATAAAGAAATTCAAGATACTGAAAATGATAAGATACGTTGTCCAAAATTTTCTGGCCATTTTTCAAAAAACCGAAATATTTCAACAAAGCATCTCTATAAAAACTTGACTCGTGCGGATATATTATATTTTTATTATTTTCCTGTTTTGTCATGCCTCGCCTCCTTTTTATTACATTTTAAAACATCGTCCATTCTTTATTTAATTTAAAATTCATTAATCAAGAAATTATTTAAACCTGGTCTAAGTTAATTACATACGTGTCACCGGAATTCTAAAATTCTATTTCATAGCTGGCATAGCCCAGCCCTTCATCATTCCTTCTGTCACAATCTCTTTAAGTTGTTTGAGAGAAATCTGAAATTTCTTAGCTAATTCTTTTTTATGTCGATTATATAACTCTTCTTGAAATTTCATTTGGATCTGAACATTATGAGGGTATTTCATTTCAGCTTCAGCATATGATTTATCTTCAACCAAAATGACTTCTTTCCATATCTTTTTCCGGTAATCCTCGGAGAATCCAAATTTCACTTCTGGATTTTTTTTCACATAAGACAATCGATTTTCCCGAATATTTATTTTTGGCTGACTATCCGCTTGAGACTTGCTAAGCATCGCTATCCATTGCCCCATGCCGGACTCATAATGTTCTTTTGAAAGATACACATAAATGTAAATATTCGTTGGATGCACATAATATTTAAAACCTGTGGTTGTCTTAATTGAATCATATAAAGACCTTAATAATTTTTGAAGCCATCCCTCTGTTAGATTGCCTTTTACCAAAATTTCTGCAATAACCTGTGCCTTACCTGGCACATCAATTGTCTTTGTATCAATTACTTGATAACTTGGTTCTTCTTGTATTAATGAATCTGTCTGAAGGCTTGCCGAAACATCTTTTTCAATCCTATCAATTTCCTTGGCAGGGAAAAACATCCCTTCTATCCAATAGCCATCTTCAACTCCATTAACGATACCCTCAAATACATTTCCATTCTTTAAGTAAATCATATCAGCAAAACAAAATGCGTGACAACTTAAAACCAAAAAGACGGAAACGACAAAAATTTTTATAATTTTATATTTAAACATTTCTCTTTTTCCCATACTCACCTAACTTCCGACAATATTCATCCAATGAATAATAATCTACGGGAATTTACCTATTACATTCTACAGCTCTGTTAAACTTTATTTTATTTTAAAATCGCAATTAATATTGAAACAACCGCAAGCCCAATCATAGCCCCTCCTCATTAATAATGAAATCTATTTTTATTTGATTTATTAAGATTGCTTTTATAAAAGACCAATTACATCTCGTATCTCCGTAATTCCCAACACACACCTTCACGCTTCTTTTTCAAGATACCACCCGTGCCCATCATCACCCCTATAACAATGATTCCCTCTGTAAACTTTTAAACCTTTTTGTAGTTCATTTAAAACAATAATTACATCTGACAATTCAACTGGCTCATCTGCATCTAACTCCTCGATATCACAAATGAATGGATTTTCGTCACCTAATAAATCTTTAATAGGGATAATTAACTTGTTTATTTTCTTTGTTTTCAAATCAGACAATAGCATGTCGGGTTTTTTCTTACATAACTTGTCAATTTCATCATACATCCCCGAAAGCATAACATGCAACAACTCCCATTTCTGTCCGATAGTATAATCACTCTTTCTTTTAGCCATCCTACTCTCCCCCTATTAGTTCCATTGCCAATCAATATAATATTTACTCTTGTATGCATCCAATCCTTTACTTAATTGGCTCAAAAGAATAATCACATCTGACAATTCCATAGGCTCCTCTTTATCTAAAGGCTGAATCCTTGCAACGAATGGATTTTCATCTTGAAGAAATTCTTTTATAGGAAAAATTAACTCATTAATTTTCTCAATCTTTAAGTCTGACAATAGCATGTCGGGTTTTTTCTTACATAACTTGTCAATCTCAAGGTACATCCCCGAAAGCATTGAATGCAATAATTCCCATTGATTACCAATGTACGTTGTATCTCTTTTCTTTTTAGCCATAAAACCTCCTAGGTTCCCAACCTTCTTGTAAAATCTATATACTTTTTTCTAATTACAACAAGGGGCTGTGCACCCCTCAATTTGTAATCAATCATTTTCTTGATATCTTTGTCATTCAAAAACAAAACCACTTTTTTATGCCCAGAGAAAAGAGCAATGACATTCTTAATAATTCGTTCATCAACATCCTTTCTAGTAACAATTAATCCAAAATCTCCAAAAAAGTCTGCTAAATATCTATTTAACTGGTCAATATGCTTAGGAATAATTTCTTTTGTGTTCTTTAATTCAAAAACTACTTGCGTTGAATTGTGCTTCTTTTTAACATCAAACCAAAACCCGCTTTCATCTGAGTTATAAAATATTATGTCTCTTATATGAACTCCGTCAGCTTCCCTTACCTGTTCCTCTCCATCAGTTAATTTTGGATGAAGCAAAAACGGTAAAATCTTAAAAAGAAATTTCTCATATTTCCCCGCATCTTGCTTCCCTACTTTAATATTATCTAGCTCCTTCAGCCAAGACGCCACTACACCCTTAGAAAATTCTGGAAATATTGAAACTGGCTTACACTGATACTTGTTCTTTTCCTTATATTTAATATATTTTTTAACCTTATCAGCATGAGTTCTATTAAATTTCACCACCGCAAGCTTTGGCTGTGTTTTCTTTTTCACAGTAGGCAATATATACTTAGAAAAATAACCATAATAATTAGGATAATTTATCCACGGAAGATATCTTAATAAGTCAAGTGGTGCGAAAATGATGGCTTTTCCAGTAAATGGATTCTCGGGAAGCTGATAAAAATTATTTGGTATCCAAACATTTTTACTATAATCATAAATATTATCAATTACTAACTTTTTTGTCTTAATTTTTAGCTCTAAACATTTCTGTTGAGTATATTCTATGAAATACTTTTTAATTACGCTTATTGTTATATCACTAATCCTGTCCTCGGCAATATTGGGACAATATAATTGCATTTCTTCAATATGGTTTAACCCCTCTTCTAAAATTCTTGGGTTAGAAAGGTATAAACCATAAATCTCTTTTTGAATTACCGCCCCACATCCCCTCCCCGCAGGTAGACCTTGAGTGTATCCAAGCGCAATTTCGTTGGTCTCCTGGAAATTAAGGTAAGAAAAAGCCTTAATTTCATCCCCCTTCTTAAGATAATGAATTACTATCTCAAACAAACCAAGCAAGAATGAATGCAGCTTCTGATATTCTGACTTTCTACTTTTGAACAATAAGAATGGGTCTATGCAGAAAGGCTGGTCAGATGCTAAATTTGGTATTAAGAAATCAACGTCCTTTTGAACGAATCCATACTTGTAATACCTATTAAATAATGTGAAATCTGGCTTATTCTTATTCATATAACAATATTATTTTTTCTGATTATTTGTTTTTACGACATTTTCTTTTAAACAAAAAACAGTGTTACTAGATTACTAAAATCTTCGATATTTTACTCTTATTATCTTCTTTGTCAAAGGACAAACTTTCCGTGGCCAATCCGTGGCTATATTGGGGCTAAACGGTAGGGTTTCAGGCAAATACATACAAATGATAGACAAAAAGAAAACCCCTCTACTCTCGATGAGCAAAGGGGTTTAAGTTGGTTGCGGGGACCAGATTTGAACCTGTGACCTTCAGGTTATGAGCGGCTAAGTTATTTATTGCCAATAGTTTACGATATTAGCCAATGTTATATACTGGTAGCACTTACAAAAATTTTCATTTGCTGCTGATATATCGTTTTTCACGGTGTAGGAGCGCATTATGTTAGCCATACGTTAGCCGAAATCACTCTATAGTTTCAAAGTAATTCTCTATGATGTTTGATGACTTTGGCTTGAATCATATAAATAACATCTTCTGCGATAGAAGCAGCATGATCACAAATTCTTTCTAAATCACGCGCAACTAAAAGCAAAGGCACTGCCTTAGGAATTGATGAACTATCTTTCATCATATAATCATCTATTAACTCTCTAATGATCGATGTACGAAGCCTGTTAGACTCCTTATCAGAAAATATAACCTCTTTAGCCAGCTCTTGGTCACGGTTAACAAAAGAATCAATAGAATTCTTAACCATTACTTTTGCCTGATTAGCTAATTTATCAATATCATTAACGGGTTTCACCAAAGGCTGATCAGCCAAGTCTAAAACTCTTTGAGAAATATTTACTGTCAAATCTGCAATTCTCTCGAGTTCTGTATTGATATGCATTCCTGTCGTGATAAACCGCAGATCGCAAGCAAGAGGCTGAAACAGAGCAAAAAGATCTATAACCTCTTCTTCAATGGCGACTTCCATATCATCTATTTTCTGATCATTTTTAATCACAGAAAGAGCTTCTTTTTTATCTTGTTTTCTAAGAGCTTCAACAGATCTATGAATAGCTTCTTCGACCATTGCTGCCATTTTTAAAATATTAATATTCAATTGCTTAAGCTCATCATCTAGATATCTTTTCATCATTAACCAAACCTTCCTGTGACATAGTCCTCCGTGATCTTTTTCAAAGGATTTGTAAAAATTTTATTTGTAAAATCATATTCTACTAACTCTCCAAGCATAAAAAATGCTGTATAATCTGAAACGCGAGCAGCTTGCTGCATGTTGTGTGTAACAATCACTATTGTATATTTCTTTTTTAATTCATGGATAAGCTCTTCAATCTTCCCCGTCGCGATAGGATCCAATGCAGACGCCGGTTCATCTAAAAGCAAGATTTCGGGCTCAACAGCAAGAGCACGTGCAATGCACAACCTCTGCTGCTGTCCACCAGATAACGAAAATGCACTTTCATTTAATCGATCCTTTATCTCACTCCAAAGAGCTGCATCTTTTAAACTTTTTTCCACTCTTTCTTGAATAAAATCTTTATCATTGATACCATTAATCTTCAAGCCATACGCAACATTTTCAAATATAGATTTTGGAAACGGATTTGATTTCTGAAACACCATGCCAACATTACGTCTTAAATCTACAACATCTAAATCTTTATCAAAAATATTATTTCCATCAACAGAAATGTCACCTTGATACCTGATATTGTTGATAGTATCATTCATTCTATTAAAGCATCTTAAAAATGTTGATTTTCCGCACCCTGATGGTCCAATAATACCAACAACTGCATTTGATCTAATTTTCATATTAATATTCTTTAGAGCATGAGTCTTGCCATAAAAGAAATTAAAATCCTCTACAACAATCTTAATTTTATTTTCTTCAACACTTCGACCATAAGCCCGATCACTAAACCCAATGCTTTTTAGCTGAACTTTATTTTTTTCTGTAGCTATTGTCATTCCACTTTAACCTTTCTTAATTTATACCTTAAAACAACCGCAAAGAAATTCATACAAAAAATAAGAGCAATCAAAACCAAAGCTGTTCCATAAGCAATCGGCCTTACCTTTTCAATAGCATGATGTTGTGTTGCCATAATATAAAGATGATATGGTAATGCCATAAACTGATCTGAAAGAGATTTTGGAAGAAACGGCAAAGAAAAGGCCGCTCCTGTAAATAAAATAGGTGCTGTTTCCCCTGCGGCGCGTGCAAGACCAAGAATAGCTCCTGTCAACATTCCCGGGATAGCATAAGGCAAAACATTTGTTCTAATTGCCTGCCACTTTGTGGCTCCTAGAGCCAAAGATCCTTCTCTGTATGCTCTTGGCACACCCTTTAACGCTTCTTCACTGGCTGTAATCGTCCAAGGCAAGGTCATCAATCCCAAAGTTAAGCCTGAAGCCAAAATAGAAGTATCTAGTTTCATTAATTGCACAAATAAAACAACTCCAAAAAGCCCATAAACAATAGACGGAACTCCTGATAAATTTCGAATCGACATTCTTATTAAACGTGTTATTTTTCCATGACTAGCATACTCATTTAAATAAATCGCACATCCCATCCCAAGAGGAATAGCTAAAATAGCTGTAATCACTGTTACCAAAAAAGTTCCTACAATCGCCGGCAATATTCCTCCTTCAGTCATTCCGTTTCGAGGCATTGCGCTTAGAAATTCCCAGCTTACTGCTTCTTTGCCTTTAGAAAAGATATCATAAAGAATAACCACCAAAATCATAAGAACAACAATGATGCAAAATCTTAAAAGGCCAAACCCAATTGCTTGAGATACAGATTTCTTTTTCATCGATTCACCTTTTCGTATTTATGCAAAATAATGTCAGATATCATATTGATAAAAAACGTAATCAAAAACAAAACTAAGCCAAGAGCAAACAATGCATAATAATGTGTTGTATTATAAGCAACTTCACCAAGCTCAATAGCGATGCTTGATGTTAGTGTTCGAACGGGACCTAGCATGCTTTTTGGCATAGCAGGCGCACATCCTGTAGCCATAAGAACGGTCATTGTTTCTCCAACAGCTCGACCCATTCCCAGCATGCAAGCGGCAATAATCCCTGATAAGGCAGCAGGAATCTTAACCCTAGCAATTGTCTGCCATTTTGAAGCTCCTAAAGCTAAAGAGGCCTGCTCATAAGAACTTGGCACATTCTTCAAAGCATCTTCAGATATACTGATAATTGTCGGTAAAGCCATAACAGCTAAAAGAACTGATCCATTAATAGCATTCAACCCATTGTGCGTATGAAAAATCTTAGACAAAATAGGCCCCACAAGAACAATACCTAAAAAACCAATAACAACAGACGGGATACCTGCCAAAATCTCTACAATCGGCTTAGCAATTTCACGAACCTTTGGACTCGCAACATCTGATAAATATGCTGCTGTGCCAATGCCTAAGGGAATCGCAATCAGCAATGCCCCAACAGTAACCATCAAGGTACTAACAAGCATAGGTACTATCCCATATTGCTCTTTAACATACGATGTCGGATTCCATTCAAAGCCAGTCAAAAAAGACCCTATATTTATCTCTCTAAAAGCAGGAATTGAAGTCATCGTAAGAAGAGCGAAAATTCCTAAAAGAGCTAATACCGAAATCATGCCATTAGCAAAGAAAAAGCCGTGGATAAGCTTTTCCTTAATCTTTGGATTTATCCACGGTCTTCTTCTATTATATTGTGCAGCTACAACAGTCATATAATTATAAGCCAACCTTTTTATTAAATTCTTGATACTCTAAAGGTATTGGGAAAAACCCTTCTTCCTCAACTATTTTCTGACCTTCAGGACTTAATTCAAACTCGAGAAAAGCTTTTGTGTCTCCTGATGGCGTTCCATTAACATATTGGTTAAGAGGTCTAGAAATAGGATACTTTCCACTCTTAACATCTTCTGAGCTTAAAGGACTTGCATATGACATACCTGCCCTTGCTGCTACTTTCAAAACATTTAATCCTGTTACTGCTTTAACATAGCCAACACCAACATATCCAATGCCAGAAACATCTTGTTTAACCGCTTCAACAATTTGAGCATTACCGTTCATTCTATTCATGTTCTGAGAATAATCGCCTTTTAAAATTGCATCTCTAAAAAACACAAACGTTCCTGAATTTGATTGACGCCCATAAAGCGTAATAGAACTATCTGGACCTCCAACATCACTCCAATTAGTTATCTCGCCTCTAAAAATCTTTCCAATCTCATCAGCTGTAAGCTGATGAATAGGGCTGTTTCCATTTGTGATAACACTTAATCCGTCCATAGCAATAACAACGCGATTAACCGAAACACCATTTCTTGCTGCCTGGTCTACTTCTTTTGGCTTCATCAATCGAGAAGCATTGGCGATATCACACTTATCATTAATAAGCGCAGCAACACCTGTTCCAGAACCACCGCCTGTAACAGCGATATATTTTCCTGGATTCTTCTGCATATAAATTTCAGATAACATTTGGACCAAGTTAATCAAAGTATCTGATCCTTTAATTTGAATCATGTCTTGTGCGCAAACATTTTGACATAAAGCAAAACTCAAAATGAGCACTAAAGCTATGACAATCTTTTTCATTTTTTCCTCCATGTTTTTTATTAGTATATTATTTTTATGTGACAACTATATGACACTTAAGTTAACTATTCGTTAACTTTTAAAACTTAAACAAAATATCAGCTTGAATTAAATGCTGCGTATTATTACTACTGGATCCTTCAATTGGATGCATATTGTAATAATCTAGTCCAAGAATAACATTTTTCTTCCAGGCGTAAGACCAAGCAACTTCATGCCCAGCAACGTTTGTTTCTCCCCCATAAGCATCAGAATCTGGGAAGATATCTAACCATGCATCTGTTTCAAGATGACGATATTGATATTTCATCTGCCAACTACCTGGATTCTTAATCTTACTATCTCCAAACTTTAAACCAGCAAGATAACCAATGTTGTTATCACTAGGATCTGGATTGTAAATATAGTTTCCAAAAAAGCTAATAGCGCCAATATTAAGAGGAAGATCTATACCTTCAAATGGATTGCTAATTTTAAGTTCAACGGTAGGGTTAATGCTATTATAATTATAAACCAATCCCGTAGAATGTCCTGTGTTTGTTCCAGCAGAATCACCGAAAGCTTTTCCTTCAATACCTGTAAAGCCATAATAAGCAACAGCGCCCTTTAGACTAATTTTATCGGTAAGCTTAGATCCAAGTCCTACCTGAGCATAATACATTGCAGGATCAGCGGCTTCATTCTTTTCTGCAGAAGAATCATACTGAAACATAGGAAAAACACCAGCATTAAGAAATCCATCAATATCACTATTAAGCGCATGAGTCGCTGCAACAGCAATGCCATCTGGATTAATGTCTCCATCCCAAAGAAGATCATCTGTTTGCCATAAAACTGGCTTTCTTTTCATTCGACCTAAATAAATATCTACATTTGACAATGGTGAATACTTGCCATATGCATAATCAAGACGAATATCCGGAGTTTCAAACGATTCTCCCATTGTCTGATTGGTTGATCGAGGATCTGTTCCTCCAGTTGCCAAACCAAAACCAACTTCTACTTGATCTGCGACGTCAGTTGTAACGCCTAAGCGGAAACGATATCGTCCACGATTTCTATGATACTTTGCTTGACCCTTATCGTTCGCTTTTGATTCATATTGATAGCGAGCTCTTAAGTCACCTTTTAACTTCATTTTCTGTACCCAAGTTGGAAGCGCATACGATTTATTCTCAGCGACTTCCGTAGAAACTTCCTGTTTTGTTTCATCTAAAATAATTTGAGCCTCAACAGGATTTAAGATTCCTTTCTGAACCAACTTATCGACTAGAACGTCAATCTCTCCAGCAGAAGAACTCGGCGCACAAACTCCAAGCGCCAGAACTCCTACAAAAAATGCTAAAAAATATTTCTTCATTTCTTCTCTCCTCTATAATTGTTTCTTATTAAAAATTTTCTAATTAAACACAGACCTATTATAAAAACATCTTTGATGTTGTAGCAAAAAACAGCAATAACCGAATGATAAACAAAAATAAACCAAACTGGTTATCGTCGCTGAACTCATATCTTATTCCACCTCCTTTCATCAACAAAACTAGTATAAAATACGGAGGTGACCACACAATGGCTGCTATGTGAACTTCTTGCAAACAACTTTTATTAAGAAATAATGGAAATGTTACGCTTTTGGAAGAGTAAAAACAAAGGTCGTGCCTTGGCCTAATTCGCTTTGCACTGTAATTTGACCTTTATGTGACTGAATGAGATGCTTTGCTATAGAGAGTCCTAAACCTGTCCCTCCAAGCTCTCGAGATCGAGCTTTATCAACTCGATAAAATCGTTCAAAGATCCTGGGAAGATCTTCACTTGGTATTCCTATACCACTGTCTGAAACACTAACTTCAATAAAATTATCTTTTTCTTTTGCGGAAATCTTTACAAAACCACCATCTTTATTATATTTAATTGCATTATCAATTAAATTTAAGAAAACCTGAACAATACTTTTTTCATCAACACAAACCTTTGGCAAATTCTTTAAAATATCTATTTTTATACCTATCTTACATTCTCCTGCTTTCTTCTTAAAACTAGTAACAACACGATCAACAATATCTTTAATTTCACAGGAAGATAAATCTAAAGAAACTTTTCCAGATTCTATTTTTGACAAATCTAAAAGATCTTCAACAAGCTGAGCCAATCTATTTGAGTCTGCATTAATCGTTTTTACAAAATCTTTAGCATTTTCCTTATCTTCCAAAGCCCCCTCTAAAAGAGTTTCAGAAAACCCTTTGATATTTGTAATAGGCGTTCTTAACTCATGAGAAACATTAGCAACAAAATCTTTTCTAATATTCTCAAGACGTCTTAGTTCTGTAATATCATGAAAAACAAGCACTGCCCCAAGAAGTTCATTGTCCTTAACGACACTAGTCGCATGTACCTGCAAAGTTTTTTCTAAAGGCTGCAAGATGTGAATCTCTAAAGACTCAACATCCCTTCTCAAATTCAGCACCTTATCTGCAATTTCTTGTATTTCAATGTTTCTTATCACTTCCAAAGGCCTTTTTCCAAGAGGGTTCTCCGAGACATCCAGCAATCTTTTTAAGGCGTCATTCATCAGCCTTACTGAACCAGAATTGTCAATCACAACAACGCCTTCAAACATACTTAAAAGAATAGCTTCAAATCTTGAACGGTTAGTCTCAATCTCGCTTATTCTTTCTTTAATCTGATCAGACATATAGTTTATAGAATTGCTGAGCTCTTGTATTTCATCACCCGTAGAAATATTACTCCGTTTCAAATAATCTCCGCCGGCAATCCGTTTTGCAATATCAGAAATTTTCTTTAATGGCGTTGATATATAAAAAGAAGCAATAAAACCGATGAGCACAGAAAAGATAAAAGCAATTACAAAAGAGACATTTAATAGTTTTCTTAATTGATAAACAACGACTTTGATTTCTTTTAATGAAACAGCAAGACGAATAACTCCTTGTCTCTTTTCTTTTCCAACAGGATAAGCCATATAAAGCATGTCATGTTGCAATGTCGTGCTAAATCGCCTAGACTCTCCACGTCCCCCTTTTAACGCCTGCTGCACCTCTGGCCTATACAAATGATTTTCCATTTGATCTAACTCTTTTCCTGATAATTCAGAATCTCCTAAAACACGACCTTTAGCATCAATAAAAGTCACTCTCAAATCTAAATCTTTTCCGATTTGATCTATAATTTTATCTGTTTTTTCTATTGATAACGAAGGAGAATATTGATTTTCTAGATATGATCTAGCAAGAAGACCTTCTCTTGAAAGAGTATTTTTAATGCGGTTGTATGTAGAACTTTGTAAATTATCCTTTAAATAAATATAAACAATAGAAAAAATAACAATATTGATAATTGCGATAATTAATGTAAATTTATATTGAATAGGAAGTTTAAACTTACTCATCGGTATTCAGACGATATCCATATCCTCGGACAGTTTCAATTAGTTTTCCATATTTCCCCAATTTCTGACGCAAACGCTTTATATGCGTATCAACGGTTCGAGTCGTGACATCTGTCGATAATTCCCAAACATCTTCTAAAAGCTGATCTCGAGACTGCACCCTACCATTTCTCAGTAAAAAAACTTCTAAAAGCTTAAATTCCATAGAGGTAAGCTTAATCTCTTTATCTTTAATTTTTACCTTATGACGAGGCTTATCCACAACAAGATCTTTAAATCCTAAGATCTCTTTTGTATCCTTTTCAGACACTCCTCTTTTTAGAATAGCTTTTACTCGCAAAACTAATTCTCTAGGAGAAAAAGGTTTTACAATATAGTCATCTGCCCCTAATTCAAAACCAAGAACGCGATCAACTTCTTCACCCTTTGCAGTTAGCATAACAATCGGGATTGATGCTGTTGCTTTATCTTGTTTAATTTGTTTGCAAGTTTCAAGGCCGTCCATTTTAGGAAGCATAATATCTAAAAGAACAAGATCAATTGACTCAGAATCCAAAATATCAATCGCATCTTCCCCTGTAATCACTGCTTTACAATTAAATCCTGCTTTTTCTAAATTATATCTTACAAGTTTTGATATATCTTTATCATCTTCAACAATTAAAATATTCTTATTTAACATTTACAAATCTCCTTTAAAGTTCAATTCATATTATCATATCTTTTTTTAATTAACAAATAATATGAAATTTCAACTTAAACAAAGAATATCAAGCTTATGTGAACTTTATATGACATTTGTGAAATTTTTTTGTGAATTAAATAATCCACCATATTATGAAACACTTGACCTTCAGGTTCTTGACCTACTGAAACATTTTTTGAAATTTGCGGCTTTGTTATTGTTACATATTGGTGAAGGTTAGATAATACTGTTCTTGTGAAAATTGCCAATTTTTACCTATAAAAGATTCTTTTGTTAGCCGTACATTAGCCAAAGGGCATTTTGAAGGCACAAAAACAAAAAGAGCCAATGACCTAAGTCGTTGACTCTCTTGCTGTTACATTGGTTGCGGGGACAGGATTCGAAGCTGCGACCTTCAGGTTATGAGACGTATCCCCTTGTTTTACAATAGCTTACAATATTTTATAATCTTTTATCTTGGTAGGAGTTAGAAGAAATTGTATTGTTTGGTGTTTTATGATGTTTTGTGGCTTTTGAGCCTGTTACATTAGCAGGACATTAGCATAAAATTATAAAACATTTTGTATGCCCCCACCTGAAGCAATTTTCTTCATAAAACCTTCTTCGGGCAAAAAATCTTTAAAGTCACTGATGGTGGTTTCTATTTTTCTAAATGTTTTCTCGATGCTGTGATTGCTAAAGAATATGTATCTTTTCTTTTTAATGTAGTCGTCAAGCATTGGAAGGAATAAATCAATAATTGTAAATATTTCTCTATCCATTTCATGCTTTAATTTATCTAAATAATCCCAATATATATTTAAAATATCGCCTTGCTTGTCTTGAAGCTTACCTAAAAATTCATGCTGGCTTTTTAAATTTTCTTTTACAAAATTATTAAAACTTCTTCTTGTTGCTTCATTCTTAGTGCTATAAATTAAAAACTCAAAACACTGAACTAAATTAATGTCCTCATTCCCAAGCAATTCTTTATATTCATCAGCTAATAAATTGTAATCAAATTTCTCATCGGTAAGAACATCAAATTCATCAGCCAAGAAGGTGGTCTGTAGCAAATTCTTGTCGCCCTTCAATATTCTCTTCGACATTTCAACATGTGGAATAACTGTATTCTTTTTCAGAAATAAATCTGATATTAAAATTCGACAACAAACATCAGCCATATAAGTTATAGCAAAAATCTTTTTTCTTTCATTAGCCCTATAAGTATTCAAAAATTGCAATAATAAAATTGTAAACGAAGCAACTGCTGTTGATAAGAACGGTATTAAAAAGTTATCCTTAAAAAAGAAATCCATCTTTTTTATATCCTCCTAGTTACTTTTAAAAAGTTATCATCTATTTTTATAGTGATTGTGAATTAAAATACCCAAAAAAACAATAACTAAAACATTAGAGGCTACAATAACAATCCCTCCAAATTCAAAAAATTGAACGACCAAATATAAAACCGTATTAAGGATAGCTAATATAAAAGAGATAATACCAATAAAGGCACAAAGCAAAGAGGGATATTCAATAAAAGATGTGTCCTCCTTGATTTCATAGTTCTTCATTTTCTCACCAGATGCTATCGCCTGCAAAGCTTGCTTCATTTCAGTTGATATTTTTATTGCTCTTTTATTATGGCTATCAGCCCCCATTAACTCAGTTAATATGCAAAAAACAACAGAAACAAAAAATAATGCCCAGCTAGAAAACAATGCAATCTTTGCAAGACTACTTGCATCAGAAAGAGGAAAGAGCTTATCAGCAAAGCTAACGCTTGCAAACAGAATTGAGGCAGAAAGAGTAATTATCAACCTTATAGTTCCATACCATAAGGCGTTAGAACGCTCCAATGCTTCTTTAAATTGAACATGCAAATTTTTATAAACTTCAATATTGTCACAGGCAAGAACAACCTTTTGATTTTCCACAGAGAACCTCCTTAAAGACTAAATTTTCCTTGCATAAAAACTTCCATTAGAACCTCATTCGCATGGTTACCGCATTGCACAGCATATATTAAATAAACCGCCTTTAAGTCCATATAATACTCCTAGTTATAAAATTTGTGAAGAAATGTTTTAGACGCTAACCTTCAGGTTCTCAATGTGTGCTATTTATACCTCAACTGCCCACATGCCGCTAATACATCCTGCCCTCGAGGCATACGCAAAGTCGCATGAATCCCAATTGCTTCTAATCGATTTTGAAAGTTGTATATTTCCTGACGGGAAGGTGCAAAATAATCAAACTCTGAAACAGAATTATAGGGAATCAGGTTCATTTTACATATAATTCCTTTAAAAGCTCTCTTTAATGCCTGGGCAGCTCTCTCAGTGCAAGTCACATCTTTGATTAGAATATATTCAAAAGTAATTTGACGATTTGTCTCCTTAACATATTCTCTACAGGCTTCCATAAGTTCATGGAATGGGTACTTGCGATTTACAGGCATTAAAATATTCCTGGATTCATTATCATAACCATGCAAAGAGATTGATAATTCAACCTGAAGTCCTTCTTTTGCAAATTCTTTAATTTTAGGGATAATCCCACAAGTCGAAACCGTTATTCGCCTTGCCCCAACATTTAAGCCTTTTTTATCATTTATTATGCGAATTGACTTCATCATATTCTTAAAATTGTCAAATGGTTCTCCAACTCCCATATAGACTAGATGCGATAATGGATTTTTGTGATTTTTTGCTTCTTCTTTAGCATGTAATACCTGCATAAGGATTTCTGCGGTAGATAAATCTCTTTGCCATCCGCCTATGCCGCTAGCACAAAAATTGCAACCAAACTTACAACCCGCTTGTGTTGATAAGCAAATAGTGGTTCTTTTAGAGCTAGGTATTAAGACAGTCTCTATTTTCTCCCCATCTTCTAGCTGAAAAAGAAACTTTGTTGTACCATCTTGGGATATTTGCTTTTTAATTATCTGGAAGGGTTTTATTTGATATTTTTGCTTTAATTTATCACGAAATTCATTGGGAAGGTTTTTCATTTCATCAAAAGTCCATGCTCCCTTTTGATATATCCACTCAAAAATCTGAGTAGCTCGATAAGTTTTTTCTCTTAAGCCTTGAAGATAGTCAACTAGCTCACTATATAAAAGGTTTAAAATATTTTCTTTTTTATTCATTTTAGTAATACATTTTCTCTAAATAGTCTAAAATCTGTCGCACTTTACTGTAGTCAACGGTTCTCCAACCCCCATAAAAACAATGTGTGTAATCTTGTCTGGAGAAATTTGTTTTTGCACACATAAAATCTGATTAAGAATTTCACTGCAACTCAAATTTCGTAACCATCCATTTTTACCACTTGCGCAAAAAAGACACCCGAACTTACACCCTACCTGCGTTGAAATACACAATGTCATTCTTCCTTTAGCTGGAATCAAAACAGTCTCAATAAACTGATCTTTTCCGACTTCAAATAGAAACTTAGTTGTCTGATCTTTAGATATTTGTTTTTTGTAAGGAGAGAAAATAAAGAACGTAAAATCTCTAATTAAATGTTCTTTTAACTCAAACGACACATTGCGCATCGCGTCAAACCCATCAACTTTTTTATCATAAATCCACTTAAAAATTTGCTGTGCACGAAACGATTTCTCGCCCACATCTTTAAGGTAGGCAGAAAGTTCTTCTAAGGATAAATCTTTAATATCTTTTTTTATTGCTGAGGAACAGCTCATGAATGACCGACAATTAAGTTTTGGTTGAGGATTTTAAAAACTTATTTTTCTTCGATAAACTTTCCTATCCTACGAAAACGTTCATAGCGAGTATCTAAAAGCTCTTTTTTAGACAATTTCATCAATTCTCCAATATGAGCAATGGCAGCCTTTTTAATATTTGCCGCAACGATCTCTGGGTCTCGATGGGCACCCCCTAGAGGTTCTTCAACGATTCCTTCAACCATTCCAAATTCGATTAAATCTTCACCCATAATTTTAAGAGCTTGAGCCGCATCAGGCGCGCGGACGCTATTGCGCCAAAGAATAGACGCACACCCTTCAGGTGAGATAACAGAATAATACGCATGCTTCAAAATAAGAACTCTATCGGCGACGCCAATGCCTAAAGCTCCTCCGCTTCCGCCTTCGCCAATAACAACCGCAACAATCGGAACTGCAACCCGAGCCATATCCATCAAATTTGTTGCAATCGCTTGAGCTTGCCCTCTCTCTTCAGCGCCAATCCCAGGATAGGCTCCAGGCGTATCAATAAAAATAAGGATAGGTAAATTAAATTTCTCAGCCATCTGCATCAGACGCATTGCTTTTCGATATCCTTCAGGATGAGCACAGCCAAAATTACGCATTACATTTTCTTTGATATCACGTCCTTTTTGATGACCAATAACAAGAAACTTTTGGCTATCAACTGTCGCAAATCCAGCAATCATCGCATAATCATCAGCAAACAATCGATCGCCATGAAGCTCTACAAAATCTTCGGCTATCAATCGTATATAATCAAGAGTGTGCGGCCTGTCAGGATGACGAGCAATTTGAATACGCTGCCAAGGTGAAAGCTTTTGATATACTTCTATTTTCATCTTAACAAGCTTATTTTCAAGCTTTTTAATTTCTGGAGATAAATTAGCCTTTTTTTCTGAATTAAAACTTCTTAATTCATTAATCTTATCTTCCAATTCACAAATTGGTTTTTCAAAATCTAATCTACTCATATATTCCTTCTTAAATATAACCGTTCTTATTATTAGTCGGCAACAATGACCTCTGTACCAAAAGGCAAAAGATCATAAATCTCTTCAACATCATTATTATGCATCCGCACACACCCTGCTGTAACTTGCTGACCTAAAGCTCCTGGCTCTGTTGTTCCATGGATACCATAACCAAGAATATCAAACCCCATCCATCGCGTCCCTAAAACATTCTTCGGACTATCTGGAGGAATAATCGCACCGCTTTTAAACCACACAGGATCCACAAGTTTTGTTTCAATCACAAGCGTTCCTGTCGGCGTTGAATTATTTTCCCCTGTCGAAACTATATATACCTTTATAATTTCATCATCTGCCTTCAATGTTAACGTATTTTGTGATTTGTCAACCAGTGCGCTAAATTCACCTGTCCAGATACGCAATCTTTGACCCAAGCGAATGACATCACTCTTAAGATTATTACTCTCTTTAATCAATGCGATTGTGCAATTATATTTTTGACCAATCTTCCCGAGGGAATCACCCTTTTCAACCACATGAATCACTGTCTGCGGCGTTTGAATATTGGAAAAGATAATTTTCATATTCAAGTCTTCTAAATTCTTTTGAACATCTTCAATTTGATCAAAATCAAAATGTTCAGTCATAATCTGATCATAGATCGCTTTCGCCTCAATCAAATCCTTGTTCTCTTGAAGCTTCACTGCTTCTTCATAAAGGGCCAGCACTTCGGCTGAAGAGGTTCGATCTTTTTTGGCAACAGCAGTAGACGACCTCGGAGCTGAAACAACCTTTAAAATCAAAAGAAAAACAACCACACCTGCAACAATCAACAGTTTCTTTTTCACGGCCACCTCTCTAAAATTAAAGTTTATAATAAAGAAAAATAGAAACAATAAGACCTAAAAGCGACCCAGCAAATACCTGAACCGGCGTGTGCCCAACAAGTTCTTTTAAATACTGAGGCTCAACCTTACCGCGCCAATAAATATCATCTAATATTTTATTAAGAATCTGCGCCTGCTGACCTGTTGCCCAGCGAACGCCTTGTGCATCAAACATGGTAACCATCGCAAACACAGCCGCTAAGGCAAATGTCACAGAATCAAACCCTAAATGAATCCCGCAAGTTGTGGCTAAAGCCGTAACACCAGCCGCATGGCTTGAAGGCATGCCCCCTGTTCCAATAAACCATTTAAAATCAAACTTCTTCTGGTTAATAACGCCTATGATAACCTTGATTGTCTGTGCAAGAATCCAAACAAGAAGCGTGACCAACAAAACTTTATTAGAAATAAGCTCTTGAATAACGCTATTCAAAACTTCCTCTTTCTGTAAAATTCTCCAAAAGTCCCTTATATTAATTTACCATTATAGATTTCGAGATCAAAAAAAGCAAGATCTTTTATCGTCCTTATAATAACATATTATAAATTATTTCTATTAGTAATAATATTAAATAGCGGTACTCTCAAAGATAAAATTGAGAATCTTGATCAAAGAAATCTTGTGCACTCGAAAGATTCGTTACCGGAACAATGCTAATAATAACAGGTATGAATCCAGGAATTTGATCAGAAGTAATCTGATTCAGACTTTCTGGAGTTGAGAAATCTAACATCTTTCCTTTAGTTTGAATATCAAAATTTTGAGCATCTAAACGAATACCGCCAACATCTTTAACCCCCACACCGCTAGAAGAACCTGTCGGATCTGAATCGCTTGAACGAACTCCCTTTATCCCTTCTTCATATCCTTGTGCAAGAACTCCATCGATCTTCACATTTTCATCACCAGAAACAAGAGCTTTTATAAGCTCGCCTAAAGTTGATTCATAATTTTTATTATCAACCCAATAGTAAACTCCTCCTACTGGAAATCCAGTAATTCGCTCAAATTGAGGAAAACGTCCATCTCGATAATCTCTATTCTTTTCTCGTAATATTTTGTTAATCTCATCAATCATTGCTTTATGATTCAAAGCTAACAACTGATTATCAATCGTTTCATAAAAAACTGCTGGAATACCTGTTTCTCCATCAATAACAATCGTTTTATTAAATCGATCAGCTTCTGTTCCAGTATTTTTAGCAACCAAAGGGCCATCTTGAAAATCCCTATAACTCGGCAGCTGAATATCATACTCTTTTATAACTTTTATAAATTCTCCAGTTTTAGAAACCTCCGTTAAATAAGCTTTTTCTGGAACAAAACTCTGATCAAACGGTATTGCTTGATCTTCCGCAGATAAACCTTTTAACAAAAGACCAAAAGCAGCATTATAAATATCATTATTTGAAAAAATCTTTTTCTCTATAGGATTGTCATTACTTGCAATTACATTCGCAACAAGAAAACGACCCGCAGAATGCCCACTTGATTCATATTGAGTTTTAGCATCAAAACCAAGAACACCTTCAGCTGACAATGATTCGATATTGTTCGGATCAAATAATCTTAATAGATAATTCTTATACGGACCAGCAAGCATAAAATTGATTCCTTCATCATTCATCTCTTCAAGCGTTTTGCGCATATCATCGAAATCCTTCTGCATAGCATCAAAACCAGACTGAACAACACTAACACCAATTTCTCCATTCGATTTTTTATACTCCTTTACTCTTGTTTCTTTAAACATTGTCGTAATACCATCTCCCAAAAGTCCAATATTAGCTTTTTTCTTAAAATTTTCTGGTTTTTGCATTTCATTAGAAATAATTTGGCGTGCTTTCTCTATAGCTTCAAAATTCGGAGTTCCTCCTCTAGGAGTAATCGAGTTAAGAAAGTCAATCTGCCTATTAATATCCGATGTCACAATGCTTTTCACTTTATTATTCGCAATCACAACTAAGCCAGGAACATCGCAAATTTTATGCAGATTTCTTAAATGTTCTTCTAAATTCTCACGATTCTTTTCAAACTGTTGAGAATATGAACCACTTGCATCAACAATCAAAACAAAAAGATTCTTCTCTTGTTCTTTATTATTAATTGACACTTGATTAACTTTAGGAACAATCTGCATAACCCCTTGCGTAATTCCAGCAACTTGCAAGTCAGAAAATGGCATCAAAAAATGTCCATATCCATCAATAGAAAGACTGCCTTGAGCTTTTGCTTTTTGCGATAGAAAATCCGCGTTAGCCCCCTGGTCTCCCGCAGTCCCGTCAGCTCTAAAAGAAGACATCACTTCTTCGCTCTCTCCAAGAAGACTAATGGCAAGCTTATCATTCTCTACGTTCCTTGGGACTTTCACAGAAAAAAACTGCTGAGCATTTCTTACAATCTCAACACCAAAACTTTCGTAATCAGAATTTGAGATATGAACATGCGCTTTATTGTATTCCTTTAAAATCTCGATAAGAGGTGGTGCTTCATTTTCGTTGCTTACATTTAAAATATAAATATCCTGACCTTTTCTTTCAGCCTCATCAATAATTTGATAAATATCTTTACCGTCTACCCTAAGATTAAGAATTTGCTTTTTCGTCAAAGGCTTTTTTCCTTTTTTCGCATAATCCTGCCATGCATCTGTTGGAAAATAAATGCGAGCGCCTCGCGGCTGAGTCATAATTAAACTATCAAGCTTTTCTATAAATGGCGTGTTTCCTTTTCCCGGCATTTGCAAAAAAGTTGTTTCATTTAAAAAATTTAAAATCTCATCTGGCGTCATACTTTCAGGAATTTTAATATCACTTTCTCCGACTGTCGCAATTGAAATTCGCACATTATCAAGACCTTGCGCTTTGCACTGCTCTACAAGTTTCACAAGACTTCGTCTTTGAGCTAAGGCCATCTCTCTTGTAATAGAGCCTGTCAAATCGACACCGATAGCAATATGAATTGTATCTTGGGGGATCTTTAAATCAACAGAATGCACGTCAGGCTTAAATTGAACAGACCTGAAGAAATCTTCATTAGTTGTCGAAACAACGACTGTATTGTCAATAATCTTGACATCAGAGGCGGGAGCATCATTGGTCTCGGGCAAAGCAACTCCATTATTTACCCAATGATATTGTTGATAAGATTTAATAAAATTATCAAGGGCTGGATCTTGCAATCCAACAAGAAATAAACCCTTAACAATATAGTTTTTAACAAAATCTGATGAGAATTCTTTTATCTTTCTTTCTTTGTTGTCCATCAAGAAAACACCTTGATTAAGCGTAGAATAAACATTGCGCCGGACCCATCTGTTAGAATATGCCATTTTTTTGTCCTGATTTAAAAGTTTTAAGAATAACTTTTTTTCTTTTCTATTCCCTGGTGCATACTCTTTTTGTACAACAAGAGTTGCTAAAGTCCAACTTTTGCCTTTTTCTTGAATTGTAAGCTCAACAGCTCCTCCCCTTATTCCTTTGCTTTTTTGCTCATCAAAACTCTTTACATATACAACAAGACCATAATCACCAAGCGACTCATTCATTGATTCCACATAAGGCATCATCTCAGAAATAATCTCTATTTGTTCATCGGAAAAATTATAATAAAGACTACTTTCGCTAAAAGAAGCTGTCTTCTTTGCATCTTTTTCTCCTGATTCCCTAGACACCATCGCAGGACTATTCTGCCCCTCTCTAAAAATACGCGCTACCTCCTGGTCTGAATTCGAGGCTAGCGATGGAGTTGCGCTCAAAGCTAAAAACATTCCTGCCAAAGCACTCATAATTGTTGATTTGCGGCTTGAAAGCATTGCAGAAAAATTATCTGCAACCTCCATTCTAATACTTGCAATTGAAATACGCGCATCTTCTACCCGTTTATTCATCCTCGATCGAAATTGAGTAAATTGCTCTTTTTGACGCATTGCAAAATCGTTAAATTGATTTTGCATATCTTTTAAATCTGAAACAATAACTGATGAACTCGAATACGTGACCCCTCCAGAAAAATACTTTCGAGGAATATTTTTCTTTGTATATTTGTCATATTCAACCTTAACGTAATCGCATACACCTTTTTTAAACGCCTCGAGGTATTGATTATAAATTTTCTCTTTCACTTCTTTGTCTTCAATATCAACGCCAACTATTTTCTTCTGATTAACATAAACACGACTTAAAAAAGACTGTTTCAAATTCCTTTTAAACCATGTCGCCAAAGCCCATGCATGCGTGATTTGTCTCAAAAGCGCAAAATTCTTTCCCCCGTTAACTTCCTTTTCAATCTCAGGAATAACAATATCCCGTACAACATCTGAAGAAATACTATTCAGCTCTTTATTTTCATTCTCCGAATGTCCGTTCATGTCCATCTGATCATTACCAAGATTCAATTGCAAGGCCAAATAATCTTCCTCAAGCATAACCTTAAGATGAACATCCACCAAATACGCCCTATCGCCATCCTGAAAAACATTTGCTTTCTCCGGAACGATCCATACTTTATTAAATGTATTAATTGGAATATTTGTTGTTCCGTATTGTTCGTAGGCTTTTTTATAAACTTTATCCCAGAATTCCTTTCCTAAATCATCTTCCGGATAAATCAAGGATGCAGTGATTTGCTTTAAAAAATAGTCCTGCGCTAACATGTCTCGCCCAAGCTCTGTCTGGGCCAAAGAATCAGAGATAACACGATCTTCCTCGTAAGGAGAAAGATTGACCCACATGTCTTCTTCTGGCATGGTCAAAGAAGCCAAAAAGTATCGAACATTCTTTCCTGTTTCTTTCTCAAGATCGCTACCAGTCAAGCCAGTATTTCCGCTATCAATCATAAAATCAAATTTTAAGGGGTTGTCAGGATAGATTCTGATGCCGCGTAGCAAGGTGGGAACAAACTTAGAACTTAAAGAGACCATCGCACCTGGCGCAGGCAATCCTAACAACCCCATGTCCGCTGAAATTATTTGCGCATGGCAATATTCAGCTGGAAAAATGAAATTTCCGCAAAAAGTCAAAAGGACAATAATGACCTTAATTTTTCTATAAATATTCTTATACATATTCTTCGTTCCCATCACTAACCTCTCTAAAAATAAAAACCCCATTCTCGAAAAAACTTCAAGAATAGGGTCAATAAATACCTGTACCTTTCTTCTTTCGGTAGCCCAACCCTCAATTCATGAGTTGCTGGCTTTGCGTCCCCTAGTTCCCCAGGGTTTGCCTTTTCGAGAAGCCTTACTAAAAAACATCTGTAAAGAACAATATTTATCTATATTAAGGGGCTCTATGTAAACCTAAGCCCTCATATTCCCTATATCTTGCAAAAAAACCTTTTCCAAAAAACAATTTCCAATTTCTATTAATGTCTACGCATCTTCATCAGAATCTATTATAAGTATAAACTATATTTATATATAAAACTATGCATAGGGTCGTTTTCGAGAAAACGCTTTCTTTTTGAAAAGCAAGACCCTTTCGCTTTAAGCTTGACTCAAGGCTATTTTTTGTGCTAATTTACTTAAGCTTGCGTCCCGCAAAAAGGACAAATTGTAATGCTCTCAAAAATTTCTAGCTTTTGTCTATCTGGATTAGAAGCTACCCCAATTACAGTTGAAGTTGATATTTCCCGAGGTCTCCCTTCTATTGTTGTTGTCGGCCTTCCAGATAATGCCGTTAAAGAAAGTAAAGAACGCGTTCGTTCTGCCATTAAAAATAGCGGTTACAAATTTCCAGCCCAACGTATTACCGTTAATCTTTCTCCCGGCGATATTAAAAAAGAAGGTCCTTGTTTTGATCTAGCGATCGCCCTCGGAATCTTAAATGCCACAGAGACAATAAGCTCCTTTTCAATTAAAAAATATATTATTTTGGGTGAACTTTCTTTGGGTGGACAAGTCGAGGCCATCAAAGGTTCCTTTTCGATTGCTATGCGTGCATCTAAAAAGAAATTTGATGGTATTATTGTTCCAGAAAAGAATGCCCACGAAGCAGCTCTGGCAAGCAACCTAGACGTTTTCCCCGTTAAAACCCTTACTCAAACTATACAATTCTTGCAAGATACCGATTCCATTAAGCCTTTTAAAGTTGATATAAAAGAAGCTTTTAGAAAATCTAGTCAATATGATATTGATTTCAGCGAAGTTAAAGGTCAGTCGCATGTCAAAAGAGGACTTGAGGTCTCTGCAGCCGGCGGTCACAACGTCCTTTTGTTAGGTCCTCCTGGAAGCGGAAAAACCATGCTTTCAAAAAGACTTGCCACTATTTTGCCAGATTTAAGCTTAGAGGAAGCCTTGGAAACAGCGCAAATTCATTCTGCATCAGGGCTTATCGATACAAAACTAAAAAATATTGGAACGCGTCCTTTTCGATCGCCTCATCATACGGCAAGCGATGCAGCCCTTGTCGGCGGAGGAACTATTCCGAAGCCTGGCGAAGTAAGCCTTGCGCACAATGGCATCTTGTTCTTAGATGAACTACCTGAATTTAATCGAAACGTTCTAGAAGCTTTGCGCCAACCGCTTGAAGATCATTGTGTTTATATATCACGCGCTCATAAATCAGTTAAATTTCCTTCAAAATTTATGCTCGTCTGCGCGATGAACCCTTGTCCGTGCGGCTGGTATACAGATCCAAAAAAAGAATGCCATTGTACTCCTCAGAAAATACAAAAATATCTTTCTAAAGTTTCCGGCCCTCTTTTAGATCGTATTGATATTCACCTAGAAGTTCCTTCCTTGAAGTCACAAGACCTTTTTTCTGAAAAATCAAAAGAAACATCCTCTGACATCAAAAAAAGAGCTGTCAAGGCGCGAAATGTTCAACAAAACCGATTTAAAGGAACTACGATCTTTTCCAACGCTCAGATGCAACATCGTCAAATAAAGGAATTCTGTTCTATTTCCAAAGAATCTCAAGATCTCTTAAGAATCGCTATTGACGAACTCGGTCTTTCGGCACGCGCCCATGATAAAATACTAAAAGTAGCGCGAACAATTGCTGATCTCGACGAAAAGAATCAGATCCTGCCAGAGCATATCTCTGAAGCTATTCAATATCGTTCGCTTGATCGTATATGGTAATTTTATAAAATTTAAAGGCGTTTCTTCTTCTTCCAAAGAAACACTTTATCTTTTGGCCGGACAACAAAAGGAAGCTTGATTCCAACAGCGTCTCCTTTTTTAGCCTCTTTGATGGGATGATGATCCGTTTGCATTTCAAAAACCTTGCAGCGATAAGCCGGTGTCATTGTTCCTAAAAAAAGAATGGTATCGCCTTTCTTAATAATTCCTGTACGAACGCGGATATCCGCAACACTCAAATTTTTATAAAACTTTTTAACCTCACCAATATAAACTTTTTCATACGTATGACCAAGGCCTTTGCTCATATCTTTTTCTGAAGGCGTACCAAAATAAAACCCAGATGAAAATCCTCGATTATAAACGGTTTCTAATTCTTTTTTAAGCTTCGCCTTAAATGGTTTGGTAAGCTTTTTTTGAGCATACACATCAATAGCTTGTCGATATACGCGCGTTGTAACGCCAATATATTCTGGCGAACGCATACGTCCTTCGATCTTAAAAGAATGAATTCCTGCCTTAATTAAATCATCAATAAAATCAATCGAACATAAATCTTTAGGGCTCAACACATAATCTTTTCCCAAAATATACTCTGATTCACCATCAACATCTTTGATATAAAATTCTCGTCGACAAGGCTGGAGGCACTCCCCTCGATTCGCTGACTTATCAAAAGTAAGCTCCGACATAAAACATCGACCAGAAATGCTGACACACATCGCCCCATGGATAAAAGTTTCGATTTCACAATTTATTTTCTCCGCTTTCATCTCTTTAACAATTTTCCTGATATCCAAAAGCGTGCATTCTCTTGCCAGCACAATACGCTTAACGCCAAGCTTAATATAAAATTTTATCGCTTCTATATTGGTTACGCTTGCCTGCGTCGAAAGATGAATCCGCAATCCCTCTTGCTTGGCCAAAGACAAAACAGCCATATCCCACAAAATAACAGCATTAACCTTTGCTTTTTTTGCTTCAACCAAAATTTTCTTAACCTTTGGGATATCACTATTTTTAACAACAACGTTAAGTGTCAGATATCCTTTTTTCTTATGCGTCCGCAAAAATGCCATGACTTTTTTAATTTCCAAAAGATCAAAATTGCTTGCTAAATTACGCATGTTCAAACCCTTAACGCCAAAAAATACACCATCGGCACCATTTTCAACAGCTGCCATCAAGCTCGGCCAATTTCCAGCTGGAGCAATCAACTTAGGAATTTTTATTTCTTCTTTTTTCATCGCGCTCTTAAGTATTCTAGAGGACCGCCTGGTCCATATAACTTTGTCATATCAATCACTAAAGAATTCTCTGGAAACTCTATTTCCTCACCAGAAACCTTTGAGTAAATCTTAAAATTAAGAATAAATGGATTCTCTTTCTTTTGATCACTAACGGCGCATAAGAATTCTTCTGTTTTAGGATCAGATTTCATTCCTAGAAAAGAATATTCTTTTCTAAGCACATCTCGAAAAGCTCCAATAAAAAAACCAAATCGATCTGCAGGAACACTGCTTGTCTGAAAACCAAATTCATCATAACGCTCCCTAAGCCTCCCAGGGCCAGGATGAATAAAATAAATACGCTGATTCTGGGCAAGATTATAATGAGCCAAATGCCTTTTGACAAACTCTAGCTCCGTATAATTAGGATAAGCAACAAATTGATGAATATTTCTATACGAAAAAAATATTCCCATCACCACAATAAGAGATAAAACGCCTCTAACAAATATTTTCTTTCTCGGCAAAGAAAAACAACTTATCCACTGCCTAAAGCTCCAGAACAAAAGACACATAATCAAAAAAACAGGCCCCAAACAACAACGGTAAAAAGGAGCTTTTCCTGGCCACAATAAATTCGGTAAAAAGGAAAGAAAAAAAAGTGGAATAAATGCACCAACTCTCCAGGCAAAGCGCACCAATATCTTTTGGCGTGAGAATCCCTTTGATTTTAAATCTTTAAAAAACATAAATCCAAAATAGCCAAGGCTAGTCAAAATAACAACAAAAACACCCATAGCAATCGCTACGCTCGAATAAATATTCCATAGATTCAAACTATTAACCATCGGTTCTTGAACAAACCATACAAATTTATTCCAAAACGCAAAAGACATATCATAAGGATTGTATGCTTTTTGCGCAGAAGACAACGAAATCCGTTTTGCAATCTGGAGCAACCCCGCATAACACGACAAAGACACAAACCCAATCCCATAATAAAAAAGAATCTGCTTCTTAAGATGCTCAAAATCCTCTTTTCTAGTAAAAAGAATTACCGGTCCCAAGAGAGCCCAATAGAAAACAGCAACAGATTGATAAATCGATAACGCTAAAACAAAAAGAAGAACAGACAAAAATACCCAAATATACCTTAGAAATTTTAAAGAAAATTCTTTTTGTGCAGCCTGATAAGCGAAAAAACCAGATCCAATCGAAACAAACAAAGCAACGGCATGAAAAAAAATGCCTGCATAAGAAACAACAATCTCAAAATACGGCAACGTAAATACCGTTAAAACAAAAAATAAAGATTCTTGGCGGCTCAACAATCGACGATGATACCAGCGAACCAAGCACAAGGCACTGATACTAAGAATAAAAAAAGAAAAATAGCGAATCAGTGTTAACTCCGAGACCGTATTGACAAGCAGAGTAGCATATTCAAGAATAAAAGCTCCAACAAAACGACCAGACGATAAATTAAACAAAAAACACCCGTATACTTTGTATCCCCAATCATTAAGAAAAAATAGCATATCATCATGATGAATATACCCAAACCGTAACGCCGGAAAATAAGCAATATACAAGCACCCTGCAATCAAGCCGAAAGTAAAAATACCTCGCACCAAAGGATGCGTGTTAGAAAAGAATCCAACGACCCTATCTAGGCGATTCTTTAAAAAAACTAAAATTCTCTTCATACCCTCTCTCTTTTAAGAATTAACACTCACACTCTTTATTACAATTCTTTTATTTCTTCGAAGGAAGTTTTAAATATTCTAACGGACCACCTGGCTTATAAAGCCTTGTCATATCAATAACGATTGTTGGCTGACCAAACGAAACAGCGTTTTCCTTAGAAGAACTTGTAATAATTCTTTTAAATGCAAATCCTCTTTCCGGATTATCTTTGTAAATAAAGAAATATTCTGCCTCTTGTTTATTTAAATCAAACCGAATTCCATAAATATTCATTTTATCTTTAAAAATTTCAGTATAACCACAGGAAACCAACCCCACTCGATTTTGAGGCATACTTGCAGATAAAAATCCAAACTCATCATAATATGTTTTTAGCTTCTCTTGATCTGAGTGAACAATGTGCACCCGATCGTAATTTTCGAAATTATTTCGTAAAACATTTTTCATAACATCCACTTCAATTGACCCAGGATAAACGATGTAACGAAAAATATTCCTGTGCGCTTTAGCAAGTCCGAAAATCATTAATCCTATCAAAATAAATGTAAAAACGTTCTTTTGATATTTCTTAAAACTTTTTGTCCAACACAATATCAACCAAACCAATATTCCAAGAATAATTGTCGCAGGCCCGGACAGAGAGCGATAAAATGCAAAATTTTCCGTCGATAAAAGATTCGGCAAAAAACTTAACGGTAACAAAATAAAAAGCGTACATGACAATAGCGCTATTTTGATTCCGACTTGCTTTAGCTGTTTCTTTTTATAAGCTTGCCACATGCGCCATACAAATACGCCTAGCACCAAAACAAAAATAAATGACACTGACCAAAAAACATAATATTTTCCAGGGAAAATATTCCAAAAGTTTAAACAATTTACAATAATCTCAGAAAAGAACCAGCTTATTTTTCCAAAATAATCTGTCGTTATGCTATACGGATCATATCCGCCAACCAACTGGAAAAATTTCTTTTTAAAAATCTGCAAAATAACAAAATAAAATCCTAATGAAAAGAATCCAGCGGCAAAAAGATTTATCAACTTTTTTTTCGTTTGCTCAAAATCATTTAAAGATGAAAAAAGAATAAGAAAGGCTGGAATCACCCAGTAAATAACAGCCGAGGGCTGGTACGCCATCAATGCAACAATAAACAAGGATGCAGAGATAATAAACTCTTTCGTTTTTATTCGGCTAAAAAATTTTCCTGAAGTTGGCATGCTATGCGCCCAAATGCCTGACAAAAGCCCTAGCCAGACAGCAGTCGAATTATTAAACCCTGCTGCAAAAGACGCCATAATTTCAAAAGACGGTAATGTAAAAATTAAAACGCTGAAGAAAAATGCATCTCGCTTGGATAAAAAATTATTTTTAAGCCAATGCATCAAAATGCACGCAGATGCTGAAAGTTGAACCACCATAAGAAATCGAGTAATTTTTAAATCACTTAAAGAATTAACCAAATAATTAAGCACAGTGGCGATATACGCACCGACAAAGCGACCCATAGCCAGCACAAATCTTCTGACTGAATGAAGAACAAATGTTTTTCCGTATAGAAAAAAATTCACTTCATCATGGTGAACATAATCATAACGAAACGCGGTGTTATAGCAAAGCGCCAAAAGCGCAAAGACACCTAGATATGGAAGAATAACTTTAAATTTATTTTTCATAAGTATAAATATCAGCCAAAACTTTACGAATATTTGGCAATCCCGCATACCACAATTCTTAATTGTAAAATGCAGAATTAGTAATATTATTCTATCGGATTATTTCAGAAATGGAATAGGAAAGTTTTTCTGCAATATTACGGTATTCTAACAAAACGCTGAAGAAGAATTCCGGAATACACCAACTTCCCTATAAGTATTAAAAAGTTTTAAATAACGGATTATTTCATCTAAATCATGCTCTTTTTTATATTCTTCTGCCAAACCAACTTCTTTTAAGGGAATAACAATCCGATACACAGTCTTTTTGCCTGTTGGCATTTCACCTCTCTTCAGCTCTAAGCATCCGCCTAATTCCGAAAGGACTCTTGTCATAGAATCTACTCCGACTCCGCTTAAGCCAAAATAATATTTTCTTCCTTCTGAATCAAATAAAGATTTCTTTCTTTCATTGAAAACAAGCTTGTCTACGGCTTTGCCAATACCGTTATCAAAAATTTCAACAATGACATTCTCGCCTTTTAAAACAAAGGATATGCTTACCTGTCCTCTATAGCTAGACGAAACTTGCTCAAAATTTATCTGCTTATCAAACATTGCAGCAATAGCATCATAAGCATTGTTAAATCCCTCTCCTAAAATCTCTATCCCAAAAGAACTCTTTTTGTAATGCTTAAGCTCAAAAAGAAAAAACTGAAAAAACTTCTTTGTAAAAATATCAAAATCTTGTCTCTTAAGCTGCCAAAACTCAGAACTTAAGAAATCATTCTTATCAAAAACCATCAAATCACTCATATCGCAAATAGCAATAGGCTCCCTATTCGTAACGTCCACTAGCATTCTCAAAAGACTCTCTACACGAGCTTCCTCTTCTCTTGTTTCGAGTCGTGAAATAACTTCAGGAGAAGAAATTTTAATAATTGCTGAAGATGTCGAAGAGCTTAGAAATTCTTTTTGTGTTTTAATGATAAAAAGCTCAGCATATTGTTTTGATTCACTTGAAATCCCAAACCTAACAAGCTCCTTGCCGGAAGAAAGATTTCTGTCGTATGCTCTTTTCCAGAATGGCCTTTTGTCTGGTCCTGGAAATAACGCTTCTAGCTGAGACCAGTGCGCTTTAATAGCAATAATTTTTAGATCCATGTCTTCATCTTTAAAGGGAACAATCTTAACATTTGGATCAAAAATAGAATATTCACCCCAAGCGCCACGATACAGCCAAATCTCAGTATCTTCTTTAAGGCTTACAAGGCGTAACGCTTCTTTAAAAACTTCAACTGCCATGCGATGAGTTCCCCGAGGATCAAATAACTCACCTGGAACGAAAACGATATCAGGTTGCTCTTTTTGCAAAACACTAATCACCTTCTGCAGGTCTTTATTCGTCCAATAATTTTCTATTGTCTTTGATCGCCTATAATAAAAAGGCAAATCTAAAAAACAAAAATCAATATCCAAATAATGACTGGCTTTTATCGCTTCCCCTTTTCTAATTTTAGATTTCTCCGAAACAGTGTTTCCTGCTCCGACTGCTTCAGCTCCACTGACTGCAAAAACGCTTATAATTTGATTACCTAGCCTTTTTAATATTTGAATAATGCCTCCACAACAAATAACATCATCATCAGGATGAGGAGAATAAATCATGATCTTTTTGTTGCGAGGAAGCTGTTTAGCATCAAAAATTCTCTTTTGTATTCTTCTTTTTATAAATTCATTTAAATCCGAAACAGACTCATTTGACTCTAAAAAAGAATTTAAAAGATTATTCTTCTTGAAATCCGCCACAGTAAGATTGTTAACAGAAACAGATTTTTTATCCGAAATCCAACTAACCGATTTTCCAATTAATTCTTCATTCCAATTAGCCCGATTAACAATCCAGGGAGTTTTAATTCTTTCCAATTCTAAAGCAGCACCCTTATCTAAAACCACAACAACATTTGGATGCTTCTGAAGATATGACAATGGAAAAAATGAACTAATATTTCCTTCAACAATAGCTTTAACAACAGGAGATTTGTCTTCTCCAGAAATAAATATAAGAATAAACTTCGCATCTAAGAATGTTGCGACGCCCATCGAAATCGCTTTCAAAGGAACATTCTTTATCCCCCCAAATCTAAACGCAGTATCAAATCTGGTCTTGTACGACAGTTCCACCAGCCTAGTGCGCATTTGAGAAAGATCATCGTCACCTGCCTCGTTAAAACCTCCATGACCACCCTTAAGAACATCACCGTCATAATACGCACCGCCACAACCCAACAATAAAAGATCCAACGGCTTGCCTCTTAGCTTATCTTCATAGCTTTGACAAAAATTAGAAATCTGATTTTCTGATCCACTAAAATGTAGGGATCGAAATTGTGATGAGTGAATTTTCAATGGATTTAAAATAAATTCTTTTAGATAGCTAACATAACTATGGATGGATTTGCGCTCAATGGGATAATATTCATCGACTTGCGAAAAAGTTATCTGATCAAAAGAGAAGCCAGAAACAGCAGAAAGCCTTTTAACTAACTTCTTATAAACACTCACGAAAGTTGCGCCGGTCGCCGGTGCAATAGAAGCCTTAGGGTTCTCTTCGATTAAAGCTGCAGTCTGTTCAACAATCCAATCGCAAGCCTGACCATAATCATCAAAAATTAAAAGAGAGAATTTTTCTTTACCTATTCTTTGTGGTTTAAAGAAGCTATCCTGATTTATTGCTGAAGAAGAAGAGATATCTTCCTTTACCGGCGAGGAGATTTTGTCCCCTCTTCGAACAAAAAAGCCTGGAATGCTTTCCTTAAACCCAAAGTCTTCCCAAACGGCTTTCCATCGCTCGCCAGATTCTCCTCCATCGCCAATCATATCATGCGCTCTATAGTCATCACCAAATTGACGCAAAAGTAACATCCCGTATCTTTTCCCTTTTACTGACTCATCTGTTTCAATCAAATCAATATAAAAACCATCTTTTAATAGCTCACCTGTAAAAACTTTTAAAACCGTCCAAGTCTCATCATTTGGCTTTATAGCGATAAGAAGAGCAACAATTTCTTCTTTTTCTACAATATAATAAGCATATTCCGGTGCCTGAGAATGCTCAGGATGAAGTTCGCGAAACTTTGAATACCATTTTCTTCGTATTATAGAAATATTTTCAGGAGCGGTTTCTTTCAAAATCACCGGCGAGGAAAGGACTTCGCCAGCATTCTTTGATCCTCCTTCTAAGCTTTCAAAATCAATTGTGATTCCGCGCTTCTTGGCAATCTTCGCTAGATTCCTTTCAATTATCTTTTTAGCTTTTTCTGAATGGAAGGCTTGAGCCGCAAGCTCTGCTGTCTTTATTTTTGCTATCTCCAGGTCTCCTCTCACCCCTTCTTGTGCAATATCAATAATACTCAACGCAACCTGTCTTCTTCCAAACTTTTCTTGCAACCTAACCCATTCGCTAACCTTTGAGAAATCAACTTCTTGGCTTCTTAATAATATCCTTTTTTCTTTCACATTAGAATGCTCCAAAATCTTCTGAACAGCCTTTGGTAAAAGCATACTCTGCTCAACAACTTCATCAATATAACCCAATTCAAACGCCTCTTCAGCCTTCAAGACAGGTGACCTGCCCCTATTAGTTGTACCAATAGCCGTGAGAGAACAATGGTTGATTTAGCCATCTTGGCTGTATTGCTTCCGGTGCTGGCGGACGATAGCCAAGTGAGCTATGCGGCCTAATCGTGTTGTA
>Ga0207996_1000472_pt1 | contig 35562 bp, 47 predicted proteins | sample AntAceMetag02UKG_FD_184773 | JGI IMG/M metagenome (GOLD analysis project Ga0207996, IMG submission 184773) | Saline lake microbial communities from Ace Lake, Antarctica - Antarctic Ace Lake Metagenome 02UKG (SPAdes) (version 2) | ecosystem: Environmental > Aquatic > Non-marine Saline and...
TCTCTAATGGTATATTATATCATTAGAAATCAAGCGGAGGAGTGGCAGAGTCTGGTTGATCGCGGCGGTCTTGAAAACCGTTGTGGGGAAACTCACCGTGGGTTCGAATCCTACCTCCTCCGCCATTTTTCGAATGGTTCATGCCCTGAACCCGAGCTGCGAAGCAGAAATGACATAGGCATATCATGATTGTAACTGGCTATAAATCAGTTACTTAGTCGTAACTGATTTGAGATGTAACCAGTTGCGGCTTTTTTGTTTATCTTGCATGTCCTTAAAATTAGCAGAGGAAAAACACCGTTAAGTAAGAAAAGCATATCTCGCTATGAAACTGGTGCATCATTACCATCTATAGATACATTAGCTAAGATAGCAAAGGCGTTAAAGAGGAAAGCAGGGTATTTTTTGGATGAGTAAAAGAATAAAATTACGGAACTTCTTTGTTAATCTATGTCTAGAAATATATCAAAAAATAAAAGATTTTTTTTGCCTGAGAAGCAAAAGAAGGGAAAGCAAGCGGCTGAATATGCTGCTATGGATTGTAGTTATAATAATTTCAAGCTATATTGTAAAAATAATGTTTGGAGCTGGTTGGGCAATAGTAGCGATTATTGTTATTCTCGTAAGTAGAATATTTTATAATATGGAACCACAGGGTTTTTTAACTATATGTGCTATTCTTGTAGCCGCTCACCAATTATACTTGCAGAATATAGCATTAGATACTCAGAGCAAAGCACTGGAGGTGCAACTAAATCAGAATCAAGCGCTTGAATCATCATTGCGTCAGCAGGTGAAGCAATTTATTTTGGAGCAAAGACCATATTTGTTTATGAAATTTTCAAGAGATCTCTATCTTCGAGAACGACCAAGCCTCAATGATGTTCTCTGTGGCGTTGAGATGAGCTTCCATAATTCAGGACGTCTACCCGCTACAATAGTTAACACTCAATGTATAGTAAGCGACAACACTGGCAGATTCGAAGATTACAAAGAGTGGCATATAGGTACTTATGGAGGATTCCCTGAGCTTCAAGTTATTCCACCGCAGGATAACAATAGACCCCCTAAGGATTATATCCCTGCAATTTCACCAGATGCAAAAATCGTATGTATATCTATGGTTATTAGCTACAAAGGGCCCGAATCCAATGCAGCTTATTGGAATATGATATCACAATTCTGGAGAATCGATAGAGATAAAAATGGTAGACTAAAACCATTCTTTCTGGATAAGAAAGATAATTGGGATGAGTGCAAAAATGAACCTGTTCCAAAAATATTACCACCAATCGATTGGTCCAAATATAAATATTAACAAAAGATTATGCCAGATAAAGATGTAGAAACAATTCAAGATAAACAGAGATACCTACTATTTAAAATTATAAGGTTTTAATAAATAGAAGTATGCCTATTATTAATAAAGGAAAAAAGCAGGGTATTTTTTGGATGAGTAAAGAGCGTTAAACACTTTTACTAAGCTATGAAAAAATCAATTATATTAAAAAACCTATTAAGTGATGACGAATCTGTTTCTGTAAAACTCGAGATGAGCAGCTATTACAAAGAATTTATTAATGCGATACCTGATAAATCTAAAGATCGTGAAGAGAGATTTAAGCACGGGGTTGCTTGTATTATCTGGGGCGCTTTTTATTTGGAAGCAGTTATTAATGATACGAGTATGAAAATCTTAGAAGATGGGACTCAAGGAATAATTGAAAATGCAGATATACTGTGGCCATTTGTCGAAAAAGCCAGAACAGAAGAGAAGCTAGAATTTATTATAAAGACATTTAAATCGGATTATGCAATGAGAAACCGTTTCCATGAACAGGTTAAAAGTCTCTTTAAGCTCAGAAATAAATTAGCTCATTTTAAAGAGAAACCAAATGAAGTACGACTGAGAAAAATAACTGCTAAAGCTAATGTCTCAGAAAAAGAGAAAATCTACTCCAGGATTGATGCAGCGAAACAAGTAACGCCCAGTATCGTTGATGCCGTACTTAGTGTTTCCGTTCAGGATAGACGCAAAGAAATACTCAAAATCGGTAAATGGATTGAACAGGCTATATTTGAATATTACAAGACAAGAAAACAGTGAAGATAATTATGCCGATATAAAATTATGGAGAAACGTATGAGTTTGCTACCTTTTCTTCTGGATCATGTAAATCAAGTTTATTCATGGGGGTGGCGTTTTTCTGTTACTGGGGCAATAATTACGTTTATAGGCGTTAGCCTTTTAATGTGGACGACAAGGATAAAAGACCATCGTTTTGAAGTAAACATGTCTCAACTCGATATTGATGCTGCTAAAGCCAACGAACGTGCAGCAAATGCAGAAGTTCGTGCTGCGGAAGCAAACCTGGAATTAGCAAAACTTAAAGCTCCTAGAACGTTATCACTTGAACAACAAGATCGCGTAGTAGAGAAACTCAAGAAATTTTCTGGAACTACATTCCAAATAATTACGTATCCCGGGGAACCAGAACCTGCAGCATTTTCTAATATCATTGCAAGTATTTTGGTGCGTGCAGGCTGGCAATTTAATCCAAACAATTCAAGAGGTTCATTGCTCGGTTTAGCATCAGGAGTAATAATTGTTGTTGGCAGGCAGGCCGGAACAATAGCAGAAGAAAAAGGCAAGTCACTTCTTGAAGCGTTGGTTTCAGAAGGAATTTCAGCAAAGCTCGGTTACAGTAGTTTACAAATAAATCCGGTTGCTATAGAAATTAAAATACAGGTCGCAAAGAAACCTTAAATGCTATGTAAAAATGGTAATAAATAGGGATAACTACTATTTAAAATTAAGATGTTTTGATAAATAAAAGCACACCTATATGGAAATAAAGATTTGAGCCACAATTAACGAAAGGAGTAAGAGATGTTGCTGAATATTGATACCAAAAAAGAAATTACACAAATTCCGCATAAAAATGAGTATGATTTATGGATGTCTCGACTAACGAAGGAAGATATATTAGCCATTAAAACAGAGATATGCGGCCGCATTGAAGGCGATGAAATTGCAACGGCTGGCTGGATTCCTGGATCGGACTGGAGCAATACCCCTTTTCAGCCAATTTATGAGAAAGCTTGTCGCTTTGATGTAATATCTGCAGGGAAATGCTTTGGGCTAATGGTTTGGCAGGTGATAATGGAACATGAAGATCGCTGGGCATTTGGAAGATATGAATTAAACAATATTCCGATAGAGAGTATGACATATTTTAAAGTAAGACCGAATGCGACTTAGACAAAATAAATGTAACTGCTATTTAAAATTATTAAATTTTAATAAACAAAAGAGAGCTTATTAGACAACAGCTATGTTTAATGTAGATATTGCTAAAAAAATTAGAAATTCTGTATGTGCTGTTGGTTACTTGACAATGCCAATGAAGCAACATAGAAAGGACCCCACAGCACCAAATTATTTTATTATAGGAACTGGGTTTTTAATCTCCGAGAATATAGTTGTTACTAATCGCCACGTATTAGAAGGATTATATAAAGTCGAAGATAATGAAGGAATTCCTAAAGATCAGCATTTAATCTCATTTGTATATCCGAAAATTAATGATGCACCAAATTGGCAGTTAAACTACACTTGCATAACAAGGTCAGCTATACCAGAGGGTGATAATAAGCCTGATATTGGTTTTATTGAATTTTCCAGAAAAGACACAATAGAAGATTTCAAACAATGTCAACCTGTTGAGTTTGATGATCTTTCAAATGTAAATATCGGTGACCATATAGCAGTGTGTGGCTATCCTGATGGCACCGCACTGTTATTACCTAGCTTACAGCATAATCCACAGGAGCGGTTATGCCGCGTAGGACCTGTTTTACAACAAGGGTTTATATCTGCTGGCACACCTTTTGAGGTGGAGCCAAATACCCATGAATTTTTATTAGATATTAGAACGTATAATGGAATGAGTGGATCCCCAGTTTTTAATCCACAAACTGGAAAGGTAATAGGGATTCATTACAAGGGTAATAAAATAACAACATCTGTAGCGTTTGCGTTAAGTGATATAGACATCAAATTTTGGCTAAAGGAATTGAAATCTATTTTTGCTTAATATGGTATAGCAATTACTATTTAAGGATACCGAATTTTAGCAAATAGAAGTGCACCTGTAAAATATTTAGCAGATTTCAAATGTGCACGTTCGAATATAGAAAGTGAAAAAAGGCGCATGGCCCCATTTTGGGTAAAGAATAAGGTAAGATAAGGTACTAATAATGACAAGTGCGAAAATTAATAATTTATTTTCCAATAAAATTGATCAGAACACTGTTTATCATTATACGACTATTGATAGTTTTGAGGCTATTTTAGAAAGCAAGTCCCTATGGCTTACATATATTGGTGGATTAAATGATTATACGGAATTAGAACATGGGATTAACTGTTTCTACGAGATATTTAAAGAAGCTACACAGGGAGATCCTCCAGAGGCAATGGTTTTTTTTGATAAAATATGTGGTAATATGAAAACTGTTAAAGAGTCATCTATTTGCGTTGGATCATTTTGTAAATTTGGCGATCTTTTAGGGCAATGGCGAGCTTATGCAAACGATGGTTCTGGCATAGCAATAGGTTTCAGTTCACAAAGATTAGGTGAAATTTGTGAAATCAATAAGTTCCATTTTAGCGAGTGCTTTTATGAGGAGGAACTAAAGAAGAAAATTTGCCATGAAACACTGAATATTTTTCTAGAAGAGCTAAAAAAAGAAAATGATATAGAGAAGTCTTATGAGATAGTGAAAGAAATTGTTATAGTGATGTTGGTTTTTTCATTATTTTTAAAAGACGTTGCCTTTAAAGAAGAAATGGAGGTTAGACTAGCTACTCCCCCTGCTATGCTTCTTGAGGTTAAAAAAATCGGCAATAGATGGTTATCATTTTACCCCTTAGATTTAAAACCCAGCATCGGAGATATAATTAAAGAGATTTACGTAGGGCCAGGGAATAGACAGCTTGAGTTATCCAAGGCCGTAGAAGTATTATTGAAAAAATACAAAATTAATACTTGTTCAATAAAAACCTCTAAGATTCCATACAGAAGCCTAAGGAGTTATTGAATTCCGGTGAAAAATACTTAATTATCCTATAGTGCATTCTCTTACATAAATCTCAAAATTGTTTTTCTTTAATCTAATTACATATATCTGTGACTTTGGAATCCAGATTTTCATGCCATTATAGACTAATACAGCTTTTTCGGTTTCATGCAATATCTGGATTTGGGCCCAGACATATTTAGGCCTGGGATACAACATTCTGTAAATATTAAACATGTTTTTAGCTCCTTCCCTTTATTCGCAATGACGTAAGGGCATTGCTGACAGTGGTTGCGCCTACTTTTAAGCTCTTAGCTATTTCCTGATAAGTCATGCCCAAAAGGTGCAATTTGGTTGCTTTTTGGGCTATTTTTTGATATAAAGGAAGAGGCTTAGCAGGCAGAATTCTTATATGGATGTTCATTTCGGATCCGGTTCGAATTGGTTGCAACCGCGTCCGCCATTGATACCAATTCGAAAGACCTTACGGTTTTTCTCAGGTTCATAGCAGGCCATTCTGTTCTATTACAAATTCCCCTTGTTACAGATTAAAGAGGCATTATACTTAATTGGAGAAAACAAATATGCAGGTAGATAAAGGACGCACATTTATTGGCAGATTTCAGTTTAAGGCAGACCTTCTGGCATCAATGGCAGAGCTTTGCAAAAAAGAGAATATTAGATTGGGAACATTCTCAGTTATAGGTGCTGTAAATGGTGTTAAATTAGGTTATTATAAGCAGGATGTTAAGAAGTACGTTGATTGTGTCAGTTTAGATAAGACGCTGGAGATAGCATCTTGCATCGGCAATATATCATTAAAAGACTCTGAAGTATTTGTTCACGCGCACATAACATTAGCTGACCATGAAGGGCGCTGTTATGGGGGCCATCTTATGCCAGGCTCTTCAATATTTGCCGCGGAATATTCTATTACAGAACTTTTAGGCGGAGAGCTGCATAGAAAGCACGATCCAGATACAGGGCTAAACCTGTGGTAGAATAAAAAATGGAGGCAGCATGAGAAAATGTAAAAAGGCTGTTTTTGCTATATTCCTAATGTTAGCAGTCGTTCTTTGTACATTCTCTGTAGAGAGTCATGCATGTACGGGTATCAGGCTTAAGACAGAGGATGGAAATTATATTTTTGCTCGTACATTGGAATTCGACGCTGAAACACTAGAATATGATCTACTCTTTGTTCCAAGAAACTATAAATATACAGGCCAGACCACTTCCGGAGAACCGGGGATGCCATGGGAAACGAAATATGCTCATGTTGGCTTTGATCCTTTTGGCATGTCCGTTGTAGGGGATGGTTTAAACGAGAAGGGCCTTGCCTGCGGCGTCTTCTTTTTCCCCGGATACGCGGGATATAAAAAAGTCGCCAAGGATGATTACCCCAAGACCATATCCTGTCTTGACTTTGCGTCATGGGTTTTAAGTACTTGTGCTAGTGTTTTCGAAGTTCGCGCACTCCTACCTGAGATCAATGTTTGTGGTGTTGAGATGCCTGAATGGGGGTATGTGCCGCCGTTGCATTACATAGTCGCGGATGATACGGGAGAGGCTATTATTATTGAATACACAGATGGAAAACTTCACATATACGACAATGAGGTTAATGTTATAACAAATTCTCCGGATTATACCTGGCACACAACAAACCTGAGAAATTACATTGGCTTGAGCCCGAATAATAATCCGTCTATCAAGATTGGCGAAAAGGACATTTCACAATTGGGTCAGGGTTCCGGCGCCATAGGCCTTCCAGGAGATTTTTCTCCTCCGTCCAGGTTTATACGTGCCGCCTTTTTTGCTAATTCAGCTTATCAGGGAAAAGACCCTGATGAGGGAATAAGCGTGGCTTTTCATATATTAAACCAGTTTGATATTCCTAAAGGGTCTATAAGGGATAATGAAGATGGTAAGGTTATCGCGGATTCCACGCAATGGACCAGCGCGGCAGACCTTACAAACCGTAGATATTACTATCACACCTATCATGATAGAAGTGTGCGCATGGTAGATCTGGATAAACTTGATTTGAATGCAAAAGATATAAGTATAATCAAGGATATTCAGAAGCCCGGCAATATAACAGATGTTTCAGAGCAACTGTAATTGTTAATTTTAATCAGCAACAGCTTTTTAATCAACCTTCTAAGTATGCGTATTTAGTTATTTTTCCATTCCAAGAGGCGCAATTGTATTGCTTTTTGGGCTATTTTTTGATATAAAGGTATTTGCTTAAGAGTCATTGAGTAACCATATCATAAACGGCTTAAAAGGAGATTATGGCAGATATAAAGGTAGAAAAGGCCCAGGAAGGTGACTGGCCATATATAAAAGAGAAGCTTGAAAAATACGCCTTAGACGGTACTGATGCCCAATGGCATCAGTTTTTTGTTGCTAAGCTTGATGGTAAGACGGTTGGCTTTGCAAGAATAATAGAGCGTGGTAACGCTATTGAAATCGCGTCTGTGGGCGTGGATTATTATCAGCGCAAAAAAGGAGTAGGCAAGAGCCTTCTTAAGTTCCTGATAGAAAAGGCAAGGCAGCCCTACCCTAACAAGCCTATATTTGGTGTGACCCACAGGCCCGGGTTTTTAGCGCCTTTTGGTTTTAAAGAAGTAAAAGATGCTCCTGAAGCATTGAAGCACAAGAAGAGTCACGGTTGCGTGCTACACCATTCAAAGATCAAGATAATGAGATTAATGGATTAAGGAGAGATGCCAGAGTCCGGTTTATCGGGGCCGCCTCGAAAGCGGTTGTGCCGTAAGGTACCGGGGGTTCGAATCCTCCTCTCTCCGCCATCAAAATCGTAAAGCAATTATTATTTATTATTTTTGATAAAATAGATTGCAACGGAATATTGTTTGGTATAGATTGTTTATTATAAAAATGGAAAGGAGAATGCATGAAAAAAATATTTTTGATATTAATTAGCATATTTCTTTGCCTTGCCGTTAGTGACGTAGGCAGCGTTTATGCAAAGGGCAGATCTGCTGGGCCACGCCCGAAGGGTAAACAAGGTAAGACAGTAAAGAATAAAAAAGGTAACCCCCCAGGACCAAAGGGTGGAAAAGGTTCAGGCCCAGCGTATAAGCATGGTAAAGGTAATCCCCCAGGACCAAAGGGTGGAAAAGGTTCAGGCCCAGCGTATAAGCATGGTAAAGGTAATCCCCCAGGACCAAAGGGTGGAAAAGGTTCAGGCCCAGCATATAAGCATGGAAAAGGCAACCCACCGGGACCAAAAGGTGGACCGGGAAGAGGCCAGCAAAATAAGGCTGCTGTTAATACCAAGTGGAAAAAAAGAGCAGATGCTAATCAAGATGGCATTGTTGACAAGACAGAAAAGAATCAATGGAATAACAGTAAACAAGATAGGGCTAATGTAGATAGCAAATGGGAGAAACGGGCTGACAGAAACAACGATGGCACAGTCGACCAGACAGAGATAGAGCAGTGGAATGCTAACAAACAGAACAGATCAGATGTAAATACTAAATGGGAAGAAAAAGCAGATTTTAATCAGGATGGTACTGTTAACCAGGAAGAAATGAATAAATGGAAGAATAGACCGGGTAAAGGTAACCCCCCGGGACCAAAGGGCGGTAAAGGCGCAGGTCCTCGTGGTAAGAAAGTCAGCTAATTAAGGTTTGTTTATAGATTAAAAGGTGCTCACATGTTTTCATATTCACGATAAGCATGTGGGCATTTTTTATTGAGAAAACTCCTTTTGCTGCATGCTCTCCGATAGATCAATCTACCGATAAATTTAATTTTACAAAAGCCTTGACATGTAAGCCTACGTAGTGTATATTAGTAATGGAAATCATTATCAATAAGGAGTTACCAATGCCAAGACGCGATGCAGTGCCTGCCGGCAGGCAGGGAAGAGGACCATCATGGTGGCATGGAAAATTTCAAGGTTGTGGTTATAGGATAACAATGCCAAGGCAGATTATTCTGAATGTTCTGAGCAAGACAACAGAGCATTTAAGCGCCGAAGATGTATATATCAAGGTCCATAAGACATGCCCTAATATAGGTCTTACAACAGTCTATCGCACATTAGAATTACTTGCTCATATGGGTATTGTCTATAAGTTTGATTTTGGTGATAAAAGAGCTAGATATGAATTGTCAGAAGGACCTAAAGGAAAAGAACACCATCACCATTTGGTATGCACAGAGTGTGGGCGTATTATAGATTATGCGGATTTTATTGATAAAGAGGTAGAACTGCTTACAAAAACAGAGAAGGCGCTTACAAAAAAGTATAACTTTGAAATAAATAGCCATCTTATTCAGTTTTATGGATTATGCAGCGTGTGTAAGAAGAAATAGAGTATGTTTTTAGTAATAATGTTTTAACAATAAAAGGAGGCGATTAAGATGCCAGGTGGAGATGGAACAGGATCTGTGGGAATGGGCGTTACGATATGGCTTATTCAATGTTTATCGAAAGAAACAGAATATTTAGCTGTTTAGTAATAATGTATTAAACAATAAAAGGAGGTGATTAACATGCCAGGTGGAGATGGAACAGGGCCTATGGGAATGGGGTCTATGACAGGACGCGGTGCAGGGTATTGCGCTGGTTACCCTGATATCATGCCCGGAAGAGACTTGGGTCTAGGTCTAGGACGTGGTTTAAGAAGAGGACGCGGTTATATGGGTAACGGCCCAGGTTTTATGAGGTTTCAAGGTAATGCTTATAGAGGAGTTAGATATTACCAAGGGTCTAATTTAGAAGGGGTTACTCCAGAGCAGGAAGCGGACGCGCTTAAAAGGCAAGCCAAGTTTATGCAGGATGAGATCACTGCTATAAACAAGCGTGTAAACGAGCTGGAGTCCCCAGACAAAACAACGCAGTAAAAGAGCGTTCAAGCAGATACATACATGAGAAGGAGATTGTTTATGAAAATAGCTATATCAACGGATGGCGATATTGTCTCTGCCCATTTTGGCAGATGCCCATCTTTTACTATTGTAAATATAGAAGAGGGTAAGGTTGTAAATAAAGATGTTGTAGATAACCCCGGTCATCAGCCAGGCGCTTTGCCAAAATTCTTGCACGAAAAAGGCGTCGACTCTATCGTTGCCGGTGGCATGGGCATGAATGCTGTTAATCTTTTTAATCAATTTGGCATAGAGGCAGTAGTCGGTGTTGCGGGTAAAATAGATGATGTTGTAGAGCACCTGGCAAAAGGTACCTTAACAGGCGGTGAAAGCCTGTGCAATCCGGGTGCCGGCAAAGGATACGGAGTAGAAAAATCAGCATGTGACAATCCCGATGAAGAGGATTGTCATCATTAATCAAAAAGGGGACATTATGAAGATCTGTATTACTTCACAAGGGGCAACGCTGGATGCGGCGATAGATCCGCGTTTTGGCAGGTGCCAATATTTTATCATTGCAGATACCGATACCTCGGAATTTGAGGCGATTCAAAACCCGAATATCGAATCTATGGGTGGCGCGGGCATTCAATCGGGCCAGTTTGTCGCTACAAAACAGGTAAAGGCGGTTATAACAGGTAATGTAGGGCCAAATGCTTTTCAGACCCTGCAAGCGGCAAATGTAGATGTAATTATCGGTGTTTCAGGTACTGTAGAGGAAGCTTTAGAGAATTATAAAAAAGGTGATTTAAAATCCACAGAAGGGCCTAGTGTAAATTCAAAATTTGGTGTACCACCAGCAAACTAATAAAACAAGGAGAAGCAGAGATGCCAGCAGAGATTAATAAAGAAAAATGTACAGGATGTGGTGCTTGTGTAGATGCCTGTCCTGTAAATGCTATAAAGATAGAGAATGATAAGGCAGTAATAAGTGATGATTGTATAGATTGCGGTGCCTGCGTAAATCAGTGTCCGGTAGAGGCGATCTCACTTTAAAAATAAAAGCAGGAGGTGATTAACATGCCAGGTGGAGATAGGACGGGGCCACCCGCACAAGGTTTAGGACAGACAGGAAGGGGCATGGGCAGAAGCGGCGGCAAGGGGCGATTGAATGGTAATCGTTCCGGAGCAGGGCCTAGCGGTGATTGCATTTGCCCACAATGTGGGGCAAGGCTTTCTCACCAGAGAGGGATACCTTGTTATTCAGTCAAGTGTCCTAAATGCCAAGCAAAAATGGCCAGGTTATAATATGATTATTTCAGTTGCCAGCGGAAAAGGCGGGACCGGCAAGACTACTGTATCTACAAGTCTTGCCCTTTCTATTGCAGGAGGCGTGCAATTTCTTGATTGTGATGTTGAGGAGCCTAATGCGCATATCTTTCTAAAGCCTGCCGTGAAAAAGATTGAAAAAAGTTTTATCCCGGTGCCGGAGGTAGATAGAGAAAAATGTAATTATTGCGGAAAGTGCAGAGAAGTCTGCGCCTATAACGCTATGATGGTCATTCCTGCAACAGAAGAGACAAAGGGTAATATCTTAGTCTTTCCCCACCTATGTCATGGATGTGGCGCATGTGCTTATTTTTGTCCGCAAAAAGCCATAAAAGAAGTGGACAAAGAGATAGGCGTTGTCGAGATAGGCGATGTTGGTTCCATGCAATTTATTCATGGTCGTCTTAATATAGGCGAAGCCATGGCACCGCCCTTAATAAGGCATGTTAAAACGTATATTAATTATACTAGAACAGTAATAATAGATGCTCCTCCTGGGACATCGTGCCCCGTTATTGAGTCTCTAAGCAAAAGCGATTTCTGTATTTTAGTGACAGAACCTACCCCTTTTGGACTAAACGATTTAATATTAGCTGTGGAGGTCCTGCGCAAGCTTCAAATTCCTTTTGGTGTTGTGGTAAATAGGTCAGATTTGGGTGATAACAAGACAGATAATTACTGCCACGATGAAAAGATACCGATACTTATGCGTATACCTTTTAAGGAGGAGATAGCCACAGCCTATTCCAAAGGTATAGCCGTAGTCGAGGCATTCCCGGAATACAAAAAAGATTTCGCAAAGCTCTACAATACTATTAAGGTGTGGAAAGCTAGTTAAAGAATTTTTAGCGCAGGCATAGTTGATATAGTGATGTCTTAGCTTTCTGTATCAATAATGATATAAATATAATACACAATTTTTGTGTGATGTCAAAGACAGTGTAAACGGAAAGGCCATATGGACAAGACAGTAGATATTTTAGTAGTTGGCGGCGGGCCAGCGGGAATTATTAGCGCTGTGACCGCTAAAAAGTATTACCCGGATAAAGACATTTTGCTTATAAAGAACATAGCTAACGGATGTATTCCTTGCGGGATTCCGTATATGTTTAACAGCTTGAAGAATCCGGATGATAATAAACTGGGAAACGCCGCGTTAGATAAGCATAATATAAAAGTTGACGTGGATGAAGCAATAAAGATAGACCGTAATCAAAAAGAAGTAATCTTTAAAAGCGGTGCGGTATGCAAATATGAAAAATTGATTCTTGCAATAGGCTCTAATCCTATTGTCCCTCCGATAAAAGGCGTGGAAAAGAAGGGAATCTACCCCATCTATAAGGACATGGATTATCTTAAACGCGCGATTGAAGAAGTTAAAAAAGCAAAAGATATTCTGATAGTCGGTGGAGGTTTTATAGGAATAGAATTTGCTGATGAACTATCCAAGTCGGAAAAATCAAAGGTATGTCTTGTAGAGTTGCTACCTCATTTACTCGAAAACTCATTTGATAGAGAATTTCAGGTATTGGCTGAAGATAAATTAAAAGAAGACGGTGTTAAGGTTTTAACAGGTACAAAGGTTATAGAGTTTTTGGGTAAGGACAGGGTCGAAGCCGTGTTACTCGATAATGGAGAGAAATTAAGTACAGATAGTGTGATTTTAGGTATAGGAGCTGTTCCAAATACAGCTATGGCACTTGAAGCGGGCCTATCTTTGGGCAAAGGCAAAGGTATATGGGTAGACGAATATATGCGAACTACAGATCCCGATATCTTTTCTGTTGGCGATTGTGCGGGCAAAAGAGACTTTTATACAAGAAGAAATACGCCGGTTATGCTTGCCTCCACGGCAACCGCTGAAGCAAGAATCGCGGGGGCTAATCTGTATAAGCTGAAGGTTGTTCGTGAGAATAAAGGTACAATTGCTATTTATTCAACTTATATTGATGGCCTGGTCTTAGGTTCCGCGGGGCTTACAGAGAGTAGTGCCAAAAAAGAAGGTTTTGAGATTCTTGTAGGCAATGCTGAAGGCATGGATAAGCATCCCGGAAGTATGCCAGGAGCAAATAAGATAAAAGTAAAACTAGTTTTTTCTAAGCAGTCAGGTATTATTATGGGTGGCCAGGTTTCAGGAGGGATATCAGCAGGCGAGATTATCAATGTTATAGGAATGGCTATACAACAGAGGGTTTCTTTAACAGAATTGGAGACTTTGCAAATAGCAACTCACCCTTATTTAACAAGTGCACCTACGATGTATCCAATAATATTAGCGGCACAGGACGCGTCTGATAGAGTGTGACACGGAATAATAAATGAAACAGATCGTTATAATCAGTGGGAAAGGCGGTACCGGTAAGACCGTAATTACAGGATCATTTGCAGCTTTAGCAGAGAATAAAGTAATGGCAGATTGCGATGTAGATGCTGCGGATCTCCATCTATTGCTACAGCCTGATGTAAAAGAGAGACATGAATTTAGAAGTGGCAAGACCGCGATTATTAAAAAAGAACTTTGTAAAAAATGTGGCAAGTGTTTGAGTATTTGCCGCTTTGAAGCGATAAGCAGCGATTTTACCATAGACCCTGTATCTTGTGAAGGTTGTGGTTTTTGCAGCTTCGTTTGCCCTGAAGGCGCTATTGAAATGAAGGAGAACATTTCAGGGGAGTGGTTTATATCTGATACGCGTTTTGGGCCTATGGTACACGCCAAGCTCGGAGTAGCGCAGGAGAATTCCGGAAAACTTGTTTCACTGGTAAGAAACCAGGCAAAACAGCTTGCGGAAAAAGAAAATCGTGATTGGGTTATTATTGACGGAGCGCCGGGTATAGGGTGTCCTGTAATCGCATCGCTTTCAGGCATAGATTGCGCGATAGTAGTTACTGAGCCTACTCTGTCGGGCCTGCATGATGCTAGCAGGGTAATTGATGTAGCAAAGCATTTTAATGTCAAGACAGCGCTTGTTATAAACAAGTATGACCTAAATCTTGACATGACCAGAAAAATAGAGCAATATTGTGAAAAAGAAGGCGTCAAGATTATTGGTAAAGTCAGTTTCGATAAGTCAGTAGTAGAGGCTATGGTTTCTTCCAAAACAGTGATTGAATACAGCGACTCGAAAGCCAAGGATGAGATTATCTCTATCTGGGAGCGCTTGCAAAAAGAGCTTTAGTGTGGGCTGGCAATATAAAAAAGGCAGGCTTATTAGATGAGGACCTATCTGGATTGCATACCATGTTTTTTTAAGCAGGCGCTTGAAGCCGGAAAAATAGCGGGAGCAAACAAGGTTACACAAAAAAGAATACTGGATAAACTTGCTAAGGACTTCCCAAAATTTTCTTTAAGTGCTTCTCCACCCGAGATAGGCAGGGATATTTACGCGATAGTCAAAAAGATTACCCAAAAGAAAGATCCTTTCGCGCAAATAAAAGCAAAGAGTAATAGGCTCGCGCTCAAGATATATAAAAAGCTAAAGAATAAAGTCGCTCATTCGAGTGATAGGCTATTAATGGCCGCAGAACTCGCAATTGCCGGTAACATAATTGATTATGGCGTTAAAAATTCATTAAATGTTGATACAGAGTTGGCGAAGATTTTAGCACAAGAGAATAGATCTATAAAACAAGAGAGCAAAGTAACATTTGATTACACGAGCTTTAAGCGTGCCTTGAAGCGATCAAGTACGATACTCTATCTTGGTGATAATGCGGGAGAGACGGTTTTTGACCGCGTATTGATAGAGGAGATTAAAAGAATTGATAAGTCTAAGAACATTACCTATGCCGTAAAAGAGGTCCCTGTTATAAATGACGCGCTCATTAAGGATGCCATAGATTGCGGCATAGACAGATCAGCAAAGATAATATCTTCAGGCTCTGATGCGCCAGGAACGGTTTTGCCCTTATGTAAAAAAAGTTTTTTGAGTTTGTTCAATAAGGCCGACATGGTCATAAGTAAGGGGCAGGGCAACTTTGAGGCATTGTCAGGATCTAAAAGGCCGGTATTTTTTCTTTTTATGGCAAAATGTCCTGTTGTTGCCCAGCATGTTGGATGCAAGGTAGGGGATATTATATTATCTTATCACCCGGGTAAAAGGAGAATATAGGTAGATGCGATATATTCCAAAAGTGACCCCTGAAAGCGTCAGGGAAAACCACCGGCATTTTATGGAACGCGTTTCAATCTTTAAAAAAAGAGGGTTTGATTTTTCCAGAACCTTGCGATTTGTGCTAAAGAAAGCAGAGCCATTGCGTGGCAGTATTTTGGAGATAGGTACCGGTAAAGGGCATACTATGCTTGCCCTGGCAAAAGCAGGGCATAAATTTACATCAATAGACAAGGACAAAAATACCTTAAAGATAGCGGCATTAAATCTTGCCTACGCGAAGCTGCTTTCCTTAGTTGAATTTCACACGATGGATGGCAAGAAGCTAAAATTTAAAAATAATAGTTTTAATAACATAATTGCTGTGAGCGTGTTTCATCACATAAGTAGTGTCGAGAAAATGCTTATAGAGATAGACAGGGTCTTAAGCAAAAATGGAAAAATTATTTTTGCTGATTTTAATAGCAAGGGGATGGCGATAGTAAACAGTGTGCATAAGCATGAAGGTAGGGTACATGAATGCACAGATGCCACAAAAGAGAAGATATATTTTTATTTTCATGGACTAGGTTACGATATGGATCGCTACAATTCTAAGAGCCACTGGGTTATTGTTGGTAAAAAAATAATCAGAAAATAAATATGAAGATAGAGATTCTTTTTAATGACAAGGCCATGAATAGCAGATTTTTAGAAGGACATGGATTTTCCTGCCTGCTTGACAGGCACCTTCTTTTTGATACCGGTTTAAGCCCTGAAGTACTGTTAAAAAACATGAAAACAGCAGGTGTTGATATTGATGATATAGGCTCAGTTGTTATTTCTCACGATCATCAGGATCATACAGGAGGCTTGTGGGAGATGTTGAAAATTAAAAAAGGACTTAAGGTATATGCATGCCCTAATTTTAGCCAGGAATTTAAGGACAAGGTAAAGGCTTTTTGCGGTACCCTTATAGAGCATGACAAGCCATTTGAGATATCAAAGAATATATTTCTCACTGGAGAGATGCCGGGAGTTTACAAGGGTAAGCCTATGCCTGAGCAGTCACTCGTTGTAAAAACAGAGCTGGGTATAAGTGTAATTACAGGTTGTGCCCATCCTGGTATTATTAATATATTGGAAAAGGTAAGGTTTTATTTTTCTTTGCAGGAAATTTATTCTGTTTTCGGCGGTTTCCATCTTCATGATAAGAATAAAAAGGAGATAAGCGATATAGTCGCGAAATTCCAAACTATGAACGTTAAAAAGGTAGGCCCTACTCATTGCAGTGGCGATACAGCCGAAGAGATATTCGCGGAGAAGTATATAGATAACTTTATAGAGGTAAGAGCGGGCCAGGTTTTCAACATTTGAATATATGACCAGTGAGAATAGCAGAGCTATAAAAAAAGGAGGCAATCAAATGGCTTTAAATGTAACAGACGCAAATTTTAAGCAGGAGGTGCTGGAATCAGAGATGCCTGTACTTGTGGATTTTTGGGCAGAATGGTGCGGGCCATGCCACATGGTTGCGCCTGTGGTAGAGGCAATTTCCAATAAGTATCAGGATAGGTTAAAGGTGTGCAAATTAAACATTGATGAAGCCGGTGATATAGCTTCAAAGTATGATGTTATGAGCATACCCACATTAGCGGTTTTTAAAAGTGGCCAGATTATCGACAAGGTTGTGGGTGCGGTGTCTGAAACAGCGCTGGAAGCCACTATAAGTAAACATATATAAAAGGTGTAAGATGCCTGAATTTAAAGAGATTGATAAAGCAAGGAAGGTATTTGACCTGGATGAGCATGCAACCTTAAAGGAGATAAAAAGCGCTTACAAAAAACTCGTTCTAAAATATCATCCGGATAGATGCCCGGATGGTAAGAAAAAAGAGTGCGAAAAGATGTTTAAAATGATAAGTCATGCAAATGACATATTGATGAATTATTGCGCTAGCTATAAGTATTCTTTCGCGGAAAAAGATGTCAAAAGAAATGTGATGGAAAAAGAAGAGTATGAACACCTGAAAAGATTTTACGATGGCTGGTTAGGCAATTTGGATTTATGAGTAGTCTATTTGACGGGCATTATAGAGAGTATGACGCGTGGTATGATAAACACAGGCTTGTTTTTTTGTCAGAGTTGGAAGCAATTAAAAAAGTTTTACCTGAAAAAGGTAGTGGCTTGGAAATTGGTGTAGGCACAGGAAGATTTGCCCACGCGCTAGGCATTAGAACTGGTATCGATCCATCAGAGAGCATGATCCAGGTGGCCAAGAGAAGAGGTATAGATGTGTGCCAAGCCCTGGGGGAATCTCTGCCATTTAAAGATTCCACCTTTGATTATGCGGCAATTATTATCGCGTTATGTTTTGCTCAATATCCGCTTAGACTCCTTAAGGAGACAAGCCGGATTTTAAAGAAGAACGGGCAGATTATTATCGGCATAGTTGATAAGGATAGTTTCTTGGGCAACTTTTACAGGAAAAAGAAGAGCCCGTTTTATAAAAAGGCGTATTTTTTTACTGTAAAAAACATTATAGACATGCTTAGGACAGCGGGCTTTAAAGGGGTTTCTTGCTACCAGACTGTATTTGATCTTCCGGATAAGATACATTCAGTAGAAAAACCACAGGAAAGTTTCGGCAAAGGCGGTTTTGTAGTTATTAGTGCAAATTCCTACTTAATTTCTTGACAAAAAATGAGTGATGTTATACACTCATATCTTATCGTGAACCGGTTATCTCTTGCTAACAATAAGGCACCGGTCTTATCATTATTATAATCCCAGGAACAAAATATGAGAAAAACAGTAAATTTTATTCTAATCTTGTTAATAATAGTGTGTGCTGTAACATTGTTTTTCTATGATATACAGTTTAACACAGAAAAATGTGATATTTTATTCCACAGTAGAAACAAGAACAAGAGCAGTTATGGGTTCAATTGTGAAAAAGGCCTTAAGGTAATGCGTTTTGTAAATGGATCAAATGGAGTATCGGCAGAGCAGATATATTCTTTGAGCAAAGATCCACAGGGCGACCTGCCGTTTAAAAAGGGAGAAAAGCTGGTCTACGACCTCTATTCCGCGGGCTTAAAGACAGGCAAGTCAATTCTGGTCTTTCATGGGGAAGAGGAGCTTGACGGAGCGCAGGTCTATCACATAAGTTTTTCAACAGAATCGCCGTTCTTTAAGGACTATGAGGAGATATACGCTGAAAAGGGGACTTTTCTTCCGATAAAGATAAATAGGCGTATTAAAAAGTTAGCGGGTTTCTCAGAAAACATAGAGGAAAAATATAATCAGTCTGATTTTAGCGTAGATATTACTAAAAAAGGCAGACTATCTTCAAAGACTACTACGATACAGAAGGAATCTCCTATCTATAACTCTATACTCTTAACATACTATTGCCGCGCCAATCCATATAATGCAAGTATGGCGAATTTAAAGATCGTATTGCCAACATTTGATTTCTATATCAATATGTCCGGAGAAGATACGATAGAGACCCCAGCCGGCACATATGGTGTCGATGTTTTTTCAAGTAAGCCACCAAAATTCACTTTCTATTTAAGCAAAGATAAGGATAGGGTGCCCGTTAAGATAAAAAGTCACACAGCCCTGAATTACTCTATGGTTCTAAATTCAAAAGAGAATTCTAATTAAAAGCCGCTTTAGCAACATGCAAAACATTTCACTCAACAATCTCTTGTCAAGAGCGTCCAAGCAGAAGCATTGTGTCTTTCTTGAGACAAGCAGGCGTGATAAGAGCAATAAAACCAGTTACCTATTTAAGAACCCATCAACGATTATATCATGTGATTCTCCTGCCAAGATAAGGCCTTCGATAGACAGGATAGAGTCTTTTCTAAAGAAAGGTTATTTCGCGGCAGGCTTTCTCTCCTATGAGGCAGGCTTTGCGTTGGAAGACGCGCTAAAAGCAAAAATGGGCCGTAATTTTCCGCTTATCTGGTTCGGGATATTCAAAGATGTGGAGACCTTTGACCATTCAAAGATTGCATTTAACGATGACCTTTCCAAGGGTGATTACCATATCAAGAATGTAGATGCGGAAATCACCAAAAAAGATTATATAGACTCGATAAAGAAGATAAAGTCCTATATCAAGAAAGGGGATACGTATCAGGTAAATCATACCTTTAAGCTTAATTTTCCATTTACAGGGTCTATCGCTGACCTCTACCTGCATCTTAGAAGAAAGCAATCTGTATCGTATTCAGCTCTTATTAAGATGAATGAACAATGCATACTCTCTTTCTCGCCTGAGCTTTTCTTTAAGAAAGAGAATTCTACTATACAGGTAAAACCGATGAAGGGGACTATCAGCAGAGGTCGCCTGATAAATGAGGATAAGCAAAACGCGAAGACGCTTTATCTCTGCCCAAAGAATAGAAGTGAAAATATCATGATTGTAGATCTCCTGCGTAATGATCTGAGCAGGATATCTAGAAAGGGAACAGTCAGGACGAGGAAATTTTTCGCGATAGAAAAATATGAGTCGCTTTTTCAGATGACATCCACAGTAGAGTCCAAGATGCGCGCCGGCATCTCCTTGTATGAACTTCTTAAATCAACATTTCCTTCAGGCTCTGTAACAGGAGCCCCAAAGATAAGCTCTATGAAGATAATAGACGAGCTTGAAAAAAGTCCCAGAAAAATATACACAGGAAGCATAGGGCACTTAGCGCCTAACGGAGCGCACGCGTTCAATGTTGCCATACGTACTATACTCATTGATACAAAAAAGAAAAAAGGAGAGATGGGCATAGGCAGCGGCATAGTCTATGATTCTGATCCGAAAAGCGAGTATGACGAATGTATATTAAAGGCAAAATTTTTAACAGAAGGCCACAAAGATTTCTCACTTATAGAAACCCTGTTATGGAAACCAGAAAAAGGGTACCCTCTTCTAAAATTTCATTTAGAAAGGCTTTCCGCGTCAGCCGAATATTTTGATTATAACTATAGCAAAAGGGTAGTAACGGCCTTTCTGAATAGACTTTCTAAAGATTTTGACAATAAGTGCTACCGTGTAAGGTTCCTGCTTAATAAGAATGGTGAGATGAGCGCTTCTTATGAGATTGCAGAAAAAAGCAATAGCAATAAGCTTATTACCTTTTCAGCAAGAAAGACAGATTCCAAAGACAGATTTTTATTCCACAAGACCACAAATAGAAACATCTATGACAGAGAGCATAAAAAATATAAAGATAAGGGTTTTTTTGACGTAATATTCTGCAACAAGCATAATCAGGTTACGGAAGGCGCGATATCTAATATCATTATTAAAAAGGGTGGCAAGTATTATACGCCGCCTATAGAATGCGGGCTTTTAGATGGTGTATACAAGCGGTATCTTATTTCGGAAAAGATTTTAAATATCCAAGAGAGAATATTGACCCCTAACGATATAAAAACAGCGCAGAGAATTTTTCTCACAAACGCTGTGCGGGGAATGGTCCCCGTAAGGTTCTTAAAATAGCATAACATGTTAAAAAAAATCATATTACTTATTGTTTGCATCTTGATTTGCGCTCAAGCTCTTTACGCGGGGCAAAATTTTACTACTTCCAATAAGAAAGCTGTGGATAAGGCCAGGGAAGAGATTATCATTGAACCTCCTCAAACGCAATTGCCGGAGAATGAGTATCTTAAATATACAGTACGATGGTTAGGCGTGCCTGTTGGATATATTACAGCTTCTATTAAAGGAATAAAACTAATAAATAGCAGAAGGGCATATCTGCTTGAGGTGGTCGTAAAAACAAACGCGTTTTGCTCAGCTATATATAAGATAGACGACCGTTTCGTATCTTACATGGATGTCGAGGGCAAGTATACGTTACGCCATGAAGTCTATCGCAGAGAAGGCAGGTATAAAAAGGACGCTATTACAGATTTTGATCAGATAGCGCATAAGGCTCATTTTAAGAATTTCTTAGATGGATCAGAAAAGGATTTTGATATACCCCCCAATGTGCAAGACACCTTAAGTGCTTGTTACTATTTTAGGTTGCTGCCAATAGAGATAGGCAAGAGGATAGAGTACGCGGTGTGTAATAACGAGTCAATTTATAAGCTCTTTGGAATTATAGAATCAAAGGATTTTATAAAGGTGCCTGGGGTGGGCAAGAAGCCAGCCTTTTATATGCAGCCATATGCCAAGCTTAAGGACAAGAAGGTAAAGAAGGGAAGGGTTAGTGGTTATTTTGGAACAGACTCAAAGAGATTACCTTTATTAGCTGCTGTACAAGCTCCTATGTTTACAGAAGTTACAGCCTCCTTGTCTGAAATAGCATATGGACAAGATATAGAATAAGTGGTATATTATATAAAACCCGTCGTAAAAGGAGAGGTCGCATAGTCCGGCTGAGTGCGCACGCTTGGAAAGCGTGTATACAGCAATGTATCCAGGGTTCGAATCCCTGCCTCTCCGCCATACGCTTTTCATAAACCGTTGGGTTGCTTGAAGATAGCCGTAACCATTTGTTGAAATAGGTAGTTACGGCTATTTTATATGTATTGATAGGTATTATATATCTTATATGTTTCTATATATCCATTACACAAAACCTGCACAGTAGCAGGGGGGGGGTAGATGGGGCAGAAAATGTCCATGTGGTGGTAGGTGACCCCTACTGATAGGTACTTCCCCCTTTTTATAAATTTTGTGTTTAAAATTATAAAGAAGAAATATGAGAGAGCTGTTATTCAAAAAAGAGTGCTTTTTGAAAATAGGTGTTGTATTTTTTATACAAATAGTGTATATTTGTAATGAGAGTTGTAGATATATTACAACACTAGATTATTCCTACCAATAATAGTGAAAAGAAGGGGGGTGAATACAATGAATACCTTTGGGGAGTTTTTTAAGAATAAAAGAATAGCCCTGGGTAAATCACTAAGACAATTTTGCTTAGAATACGAATTTGATCCAGGCAATATTAGCAAGCTAGAAAGAGACGTAATGTCACCTCCTAACTCTGAAGAAAAACTTAAAGAGTATGCCCGATGCTTACAAATAGAGATCGATAGCAAAGAATGGCAGACATTTAAAGACTTGGCTGCTGTTGGTGCTGGTAGGATCCCAACAGATATTAATGACAAGGAGTTGCTTGCAAGGTTTCCAGTTCTTTTTAGAACGCTTAGGGATAAAACTTTTACAGAAGAAGAGCTAATGGATTTGATTAAAAAAATTAGAGAGTCATAATCTATGCAATTTAAACCTTTGCTTAAAACAACAGATGAAATAAATACTTATGCCGAGAGTTTTCTTAAGACACATCATTCATCTTTCTCCATTCCCGTTCCCATAGAAGATATAGTAGACTTACAGATGCGAATTGACATTATCCCAATACACGGACTGAAAAAGTCTACTCAAAACGTTGGCTTGGATATAGATGCTTTTATATCTTCTGATTTTAAGAGCATCTCTGTGGATAAATATATTTCTGAGAATATAAATACCCGATTCAGATTTACCTTGGCCCACGAAATTGGGCACATGCTACTTCATGGATATCTTTACTCAAAACATAAGTTTAATACCACAGAGGAATGGGTTAATTTAATCAATGAAATACCTCTGTCAGAACGTGAGCTAGTTGAATCAGAGGCAAATGAATTTGCTGGTTTAGTATTAGTACCTAAGCAAGTTCTACAAGATCAGTTTGAGGCCAATGTAAGAAAAGCAGAAGAAACACCTGAAATATCGTTTAGAGAAGATCCAGAACTGGCTACAAGTGCTGCAATATATTACCTACATCAGATTTTTCATGTGTCTCGACAAGTAATGAGCATACGAATCGAAAGGGACAAATGTAAAGAGATGTTAGCAAATAAGACAGAAGCAGTTAACCAATAAAGAGAGGCACTAGAAAAGAGCGCCCTTAAAAGACACCTACGCTTACACGTGGGTAGTTTTTTTATTTTTTACTTGACAAATGATACCAGCATATGATATAACATGAATGTTATGGAAGAGAAAGAATATCGGCGATTTAAAAATATGTTATATGAAGGCCTTGCTAATAAGAAAAAACCAAGTGAGCAGGCCCAAAAGAACTATATTTCCTTGAGTTTGATGGCTTACAGGAGGGAGCATAAGCTGACTCAGAAAGAGCTTGCGGATAGGTTAAAGGTACCTGTGTTGCAAATAGTTAGATGGGAGACCAGAAAGAATATACCATCATATCTTGCACTGGATCGTTTAAAAGAATTCGGAATAGTAAGAAGGTAATTTTTTTTGTGTATATAAGTATCATATGCTACTATCATATGCTATAAAAACTAAACCGTTGGGTAAGAACCGTGGGATATTATAAAAACAATAGAAAGCATAAAATACCGCCATTCGTAATGCTTGAGAAGACAATGCTCAGAAGTGATGAATGGAAAACACTTACATCTTCTGCCAAGCTCACATACATAGGAATTAAAGCTAATTATAACGGTGCCAATAATGGACAGATAGCATTCAAATATAGCGGGTCTGATTTTACTGATTCTACTACTTCAAAGGCTTTACAAGAGCTTATATCTAAAGGCTGGGTAGAGAAGACGGAACACGGTGGTATGTTTAGATATTATTGCCTCTATAAGCTTACAGGTAAATATGACAACATTAGATGAGTGTAGATACTGGTACATTATATATAAGAATACAGTTATTAGAGTGTCATAAAAAATGGGTTTGTGCTGGTGACTCTTTATTAAATATAGTGTCAGAATCATAAAACAGTCTTCAGGCTTTTAAAATTATAGTGTCACACTTTATGAAATGGAGTTGTTATTTTAAAAATGAATAGGGGTAGCGGTAGAGACAACAGATAGGAGCATTTCAATGAAATCGTGTGCATTATGCGGACAGGATACATTACCTGACAACGTAAAACAACCTGCTGCTTGCTGGCAATGTACAATGTACTTTTGTCGTAAACCAGAGAGGGCGAATGTATTATATCTTCAGGTAGAAAGTACTGTAAAGAAACGTTTGTTAAAAGCTTTGATGCTTGAAGAAGAGGAGGTGGAACTAGATGAGCGAAAAAACATACACGTTGGAAGATCTGTGGTCAGAAAAGGACCTCATAGAAAGACTAAACTTAAAGTCAGGTAAGAGTGGACAGAGTAAGACCCTTGGTAATTGGATTAGTAGAGGGCTTCCTTACTATAAACACGTTGATAGAAGGTTCTTTAAGGGGTCAGAGGTTATGAAGTTCATTGAAGATAAACTTGCTAAAGGTTATAGAGATGGCTCTGTGTAATGAGCTACAGGCACTCTGTGATGTTCTCTAATGAGCACTGAAGAGTAAATTTTAAAACAGGTAGGTAAATATACCTAGGAAGAATATGGAAAGATTTAGTGGTGCAAAAGAAGCAGCTGATTTTTTGGGGATTAAAGTGTCAACACTCTATGCCTGGAAAAGCAAAGGGCTTATACCTTGTTATAAACCCACAGGTCCTAAGGGGGCATTGATGTTTAGGCTGACAGAGCTACAGGATTTTGTAGAGAAAGGAAAAGTGATTAGTTATGAGCAATCTATACAAAAGGCAGGGTAGCCCATATTATTATGGTATTGTGAAGGGTCATAGGTTTTCCACAGGTACAAACAAGAAAATGGAAGCACTGAGGGTCCTTGAAAAAAAGGAAAGAGAGTTATGGGAGAGACAACACGATCTTATAGACAATAGTAATAAGCCTGCTTTTGAGTTTTTTGAAAGATACCTTAAATGGATCAAGTTAAATAGGAGATACCATACATATAGGAGTTATAGAAGCATTATAGGTGTGTTTAAGCGTTATTTTGAATCAAAGGGTGGCATTATGCGCCTTAAGCATATAAGTTCCATGCTTTTTGAAGAATATATAATGCATAGACTTAAAGTTAGCAAGCGCTGGTCTGTTAATAACCATATTATAGCTTTAAAGGCTATGTTTAACAAAGCTTTTGAGTGGCATTATATTGGTAAGAATCCTGCTACCAAACAGAGCAAAGTAGAGGTAAATGATTCTAAAAGGATTAGGTGCTTGTCAGAGGAAGAATATATACGCTTTTTAGAGACCTGTAAAAGCTGTTACCCTGAATGTTATTCTATGTTTTGTGCTTTTCTTACCACAGGTATGAGAGCTGGCGAACTTTTTAACCTGGAATGGTCAGATATTGATTTTAATCACAGTGTGATATATATACGTATAAAGCCTGGCTTTGCTCCAAAAGGTAAAGATCATAGAGCTAATAGAGCAAAAGAGAGGATGATTCCATTGCATCCTAAGCTAAAGAATATTTTATTAAAGGTGCCTAAGATAAGCAGTTATATCTTTACTGATGGAGGTAATCCTTTTTCAAAGCAGAAGCCCAGACGTTTACTTATAAGGATAGCAAAAAGGTCAAATATTCAAGGTTTAACACGTCTGCACGAACTCAGGCATACATATGCAAGTCTCTTGCTGAGTAAAGGAGTACATATATTCGCTCTTAAAGAACTATTAGGGCATAGCGATATAAGAGAAACACAGAAATACTCCCATATAATACCTGAGCATTTAAAATTAACTACAGAGCTAATATCCAAAATAAATCTTGTAGATAGCGATTAAAAATGTATAATATGTAATATCGGATAAAATAGTGTTTTATGAATAAACAAACCTTTCGCATGGAATGACCTTTGTTTTTTATAAACAAAGATAGCTATTATATTGATAAAAACATGAGGAAGAAGTGACTAAGAAAGTAATACCTTTCATTTTATCATTGCTGCTATTAGTTAACAGCCCTGCCTTAGCCTATTTTAAGAACTACACACCAGAGGAAGAGGCTATAACAACCAAGGAGCAGGCTATAGTATATGCCTATTTGTTAACTGGTATAACAAGTTGGAATACAATAAATCCCCCTACAATAGGTATTAAAAAAGGTTACTATAAACAGCCTGGTCATCCCCAAGGTGATTTTCTCAAATTCGGTGTTATCTCTGGAGAAACATGGGATAGCTTAGGCTTAAAAGATGATAAAGTTTATGAGAATAGCAAAGATTTTATAATTGAGCGGAATGTTTGTGTGCTGCCAAATTGGAAAGTTGATGCTTGGGCAACGCTTGATAGTGATAATTATAAGGAATATATCAAAGGCGCCAAAATAATTAGGATAAGGGAAACCATTACTCCATTATTAGAACACAGTTCTGAAGTGTTGGAAGTTATAACAGGTAAACCGCCCCTAATGGAAATATTCCATTGGGAAGTTTTTATTGAAGGTCCCGATTCAATAAACACAGAAATAGCGGCTGAAAATTAATGCGTTTCATTACGTATTATAGTATAGTAAATTAGCTCTTTACATAGGAACATAGGCTTTCTTGTGTAGTAATCAACGTCTAAGAGGAAAGGACTATGTCTGAGGTACGCAAGTACCTTGGGCAAGCGAGTCCTCCGTTTTACTTAGACGTTGGCGCTGGACTTTAAATATGCTTGCCCTTTTTATTTAGGGCAAGCACCAAAGATGGCATGGGGTATCATATGCCAAAGATATGGATATATGTAGTTGTATTTTTTGGAATACCTATTTTGTTGTTGCTACTTTCCCTCATTCAGTCCATAGGAGCGGGTATTTACTTTCTCTACCTTAAGCTTACGGGGAAGTGGGACAGGATGAAAGGGGAAGATTGCCATAGCAGATAAAGATAGCCATGGGGTACACCCACAATATGTAGAGAATGATACATATATGGGAGGTTATGGAAATGGTCAATTGTAGGCATGGAACAGTTATTAATGCTATTAGAGAATTAAAAGAATGGAGAAAAGGTGCACAATAGACAGTTAGCAACTATTTTTTTACTCTCTGTTATTCTTATATCAAGTACAGCATATTCTGCCAAGGATTATATGGGAGGGGAAGGTGAAGATGGTGCTGGTCCTGTAACAACTCAATATGAAATAGATATTGATGGAGATAAGAGCAATGAGTTGGTAGAAGTTTTGTATGGTACTGGTGTGTCTGATAAAGCCCTTACTATAAAGGTCTATAAGGGTAATAAACTTATATCAACCTTAACAGGAAGGTACGGAATCCAATCTAATTATAAGATAGAAGATATGGATGCAGATGGTAAGAAGGAGATTGTAATATGGAGTGGCTTGTGGGATTTTAGATTACCTGGAGAAGGTGGTGTCACAAAAGAAACATATGAAGGCCATAGTGCCCCACACAGGTATGTAGTGGTTACCTATAAGCTGATAAGAGGGCAGTATTATCTTTGGGATGTATATACGACCAAGAAGAAATACGAACCGTTCTGTGAGGAGCAGCCTAAGTAGCAGAGGTGTTATATGAAGAAATGTTCATTTTGCGCTGAAGAAATACAAGAAGACGCAATCAAATGCAAACACTGTAGTGAATGGTTAAATAAACCTAAGATACTTAAAGAAGCAGAGAAAAAGCCTGATACAATACTACACGAGAAACAAGAAACACCAATTCTTAGTAATCCATTTACCTACTTTCCAAAGATGCATATCTTGTTGCAGCTATTCTTATTCGCTGTGACGTTTGGACTGTATGAGCCTATTTGGTATTTGCGACGGTTGAAACTAATTAAGGCACTTAATAGCAGAAAACGATTTAGCATTGTTTTGCCTATTATTGCGCTGATTTTTAATTTGTTGCAGATTATCTTTGGCATTATATTCACAAATATTACAGGCGAAGCTATTTTTTCAATATTAAGCGAAACACTTTGGATCCTAAATTGGAGCATATCTATAGCTATGGCAGTTCAATTTAGCAGAATATTCTTTGATGATCTAAAACCGAGTAAGCAACCTAATGTTGTGCTTGCAGTTTTATTAACTATCCTTTTACGATTTTTCTATCTGCAATATAAGATAAATCGTTTAGAACTAGGTAGCGAAATAGCTTCTAATAAGGAAAAAAAGGAGGAGCTTCTCATGGACTATAAATCTGCTACTGAGCAGCAGCGATCCGATTTTCACAAGCCCAAGGCACACAGAGCAAATATAAAGAAAATATGGATTAATTATTGTATAGGTATGACAGTTTTAATATTGGTGACTTCGGGCCCAAGATTATTAGGAACATTTAGCGAAAGTATAAAACGTATCAGATATGGACTTTATATGAGCGATAGTGCCTATGTACTGAATGAGATTAATGAAATAGTTATAACTATTGCTGGTAATCTGTTAAGCATTGTAGTGTTTGGATCAGCAGCTTTTGGGGTATGGTATGCTGTTAGTGGTAGAAAGAGGAAGTAGCTACATTTATATTTGCGGTGATGAAAAATGAAAACCGAGCAACTAAGGCATCATATAGGTAATAATATAACAACAGAGCTGGAAAGATTTTTCGGTGAAGAAGGGCTATTAGGTATATTAGCGCGATGGAGTCTCCCAACTCGTGCAAAAACAAGCAAGGCCCTATCTGTATTGCACAAAAAATTAATTGAAGCTGAACATTGTAAAATTAATATAAAGAATTCTACAGAGGAAACATATTGTGTAGGCGTTTACTATGGAATATATGCCTGTTATGTTGCAACTAATAATTTGACCATGACTTTTGAAGAAACTATCAGTAAAATAGAAGCATTATCTAAGGATAAAGATTTTAGCTACCCTTTGATACACTTGACTAAAGAAGTAGCTCAATATGGTATGCCATATAACGATACCGTATTAAACAAAAGATGCATAGAGGGCTATGTTAAAGGTCTTTCCGAAGGTAAAACGATTATATGGTGTTGCTTTAAGCATATATTTTTTATAGAATTGTTGTTAAGATCTATAGTAATGGTTTTGTTACCTCTGCCAGAGCCAGAGTATTTTACGGGATAATATAAAAAGAGGTTGCACACTTTGTGCACAATTAGAAGCCCAGGCCAGCTTAACTGTAGTCAAAGCAATGAGTTATATGCCTATAGGTTCGAATCCCTGCCTCTCCGCCACCCTGCAAGCACAACCTCACATAAAATCACCAAATATATTTAAAGTCTATACAATGCTAATCAAGGTATGATAAGATATTTAGTAAAGATAGAAGAAGCTTTTGGTGGTGAATAGGAGGAGAGATGGATTTAAATTCTATTAAAGAGTCTATTGAGACAAAAGTATATCATATTACTTCAGAAACAAAGGTTCCTCTACATAAGCACGATGAGAAGGATGAGATATTTTATTGTATGAAAGGCTCTGGTTTTGGAGTTTTAGAAAATGGGCAAGTAGAGTTAAGTGTAGGAAAGGCATTTATAGTTACTGCAGGAACAATGCATTCACTTAGAAGCGGGGAAGACCTTTACGTGAGTTCTTTCCTTATACCCGTAGTGGATGATAGAGCAGTTTAAATGAGAGGCGTTATATGACAATTGAAACGATACGTGCGGCTTTAGGGTGGTGTTCTATAATCAATATAGGAATACTTCTGTGGTGGTTTTTTGCTATTACGGTGTTACATGACTGGGTCTACAAATTTCATAGCAAATTTCTTAAATTGTCTGTAGAAAGGTTTGATGAGATTCACTATGCTGGTGTAATGTACTTCAAGGTAGCTGTGTTTTTTTTCAATGTTGTTCCGTATTTCGCATTACGCATCGTTGGGTAAGAATTAACTCGCACCAAAGAAAGAGAGCAGTTTAAATGATTTTTGGTGGTTTTCTTGGTGGTGAAACGCCCATTTTAAGCACAAAATGACCCGACTCCCCGCCATTTTATTTGAACAACGGAGGAATATGATGAAAAAACAATACGCACTTATTATGATTGTCGTTATAATGGCCTTTGTTAGTGGTGGATGTAAGCCAAGCGCTTACTACCAGAGTATTGAAGGTAGCGTTCCCACCATAAATGTGCATGGCCAGGGAAAGATAACAACTAAACCCGATGAAGCGACAGTAAAATTTGGCATTACAAGCGAGGAAACATTAGTGTCAAAGACTTACATAAGTAATTCCAGAGACATGAATATTGTCATTAAAACAGTAAAGGGCATGGGAATCAAAGATGAGAACATTAAGACATCTTCGTATACCATTATGCCAGTCTATCCTACTGATGAAAGGGGGCGAAGGCTTCCAGGCAAGCCTTTATCTTTTCGTGTAAGCCAACAGCTTACGGTAAAAGTCGAAGATATTTCTAAGGTTGGGGAGCTTATCGATAAAACCATTGATAGCGGAACAAATGTATTTAACGGAATCCATTTTGGCCTAAGCAAAGTTGAGGAGCTTGAAAAGCAAGCTAAGATAAAAGCTATAAAGGACGCGGAAGAGAAAGCTACCCTTATCGCTAAAAGCCTTCGTGTTAAAGTCGGTAGAGTATTGAAAGTGGGCGAGCCGAATATACAGGCATATCCTTTGAAAAATCGGGTATCGTATGGAGCCCTATCGGAATCATCTGCTCCTCAGATAGAACCAGGCTCTATGGAGGTTATTGCCACCTGTAACATTATTTACGAAATTATTCAATAGGAAAAAAGAGAAGCCGTTCTGGAGAATCAGGTGTGGGCCCAAAAGGTGCCTATGCAATATCAATTCCCGGGACATATCCGGGACATCTTAAAGCGAAACTACAGGAAACTAGAGGATAGTAGGGGAAACTCAGTAGAATAGCTAAGCACTTGACATAGCAACAAGTTACGACATAATTCATTGTAATACAAGAGGTTAGGAAAACACGCTTAGACGAATCCCTGCCTCTCCGCCACCCTGCAAGCACAACCTCACATAAAATCACCAAATATATTTAAGGTCTATACAATGCTAATCAAGGTATGATAAGATGTTGTTTGGTGGTGAATAGGAGACACTAATGAAAGTTACTATTGATGGAAAACCAATAGAGGTTAGCTTCAGCGATAAAAATATAGTTGATATTGCTGATGGAGAAAAGATTGGCATACCAGCACCCTGTTATAGAGCTAATAAAAGTAAGGGGTGTTGCAACTCGTGTGTAGTAGAGATAAATGGTAAAAAAGAATATGCCTGTGCAACAAGGCCGTTGGATGGTATGAATATCATTATTGATAGAGATGATTTAAAAGAACTTAGAAAAGAAAGAATGATAAAACATCAAGAAGCAATAAAGGATTTAAAAAAAGGTTGCAAGTGTGATTGTTCAGGAGAAACAAATACTTGTTGTTAATAGGATAAATGATGGCAAATTATGTATATATAGCAACAAGCCTTGATGGATTTATCGCTACAGAAAATGGTGGGTTAGATTGGTTAGAAGTGCCAAATCCTGATAAAAGCGATTATGGGTATGCTGATTTTATTAAGGGTATTGATGCATTGGTAATGGGGCGTAACACCTTTGAGAAAGTTTTAACATTTGATGAGTGGTCTTACAATAAACCTGTATTTGTTTTAAGCAACACCTTAACTAAACTTCCTGAAAGCGTGGCAGGTAAAGCTGAAATAGTCAAGGGTGACATAGCAAGCGTGATACATAAGTTAAATCAGCAAGGATATAAAAACCTGTATATTGATGGTGGCAAAGTGATACAGAGTTTCCTGAGGGAAGATTTAATAGATGAAATAATTATTACGAGAGTTCCAGTCCTTCTTGGTAAAGGGATACCTTTATTTGGAGAAAGTGAGCATAGTATTATGTTCAAACATACAAAAACAGAAGTATTCAATAATATGCTTGTTAAGAGCTATTATGTGAGAAAGAGAGAGAGTTAAGTAGTTTTTTTGGTGGTTTTATTGGTGGTGAAACGTCCATTTTAAGCACAAAATGACCCGTATCCCTGCCTCTCCGCCACTGCTTTTCGTAAAGTGTTGGGTTGTTAGAAGATAGTCGTAACCGCTTAAGGCACCAAGCAGTTACGGTTATTTATATGTGTTGACAGGCCTTGCATATTTTATATGTTTCTATATATTTGATGCATAAAATCTGCACACTAGGGGTATCTGGGGGGTTTTGAGTCGCGGAGGACAGGCAGGAGTTCCCTTGTCATATATACTTCGCCACTATTTTTTGATCTTGTGCTCAAAAATCAATAAAGGTGACATTTGTCGCGATTGGGTGGTACAATAGTTTCTATAATATGATCAATTATTACAGTAGAATAATTATGAAAAATATAATTAAATATTGCTTGGTAATATTTGTTACTATTTTGTGCTGGAAGCATTTTTTTGGTTTATTGTAGGTGCTGAAAGCAAAAGCCATTATAGCAACTTCCTTTTTAACGTGTGTGGTGAGTTATTAGGAGAATACGACCAAGAATTATTTTAGCGTTTATCAGATGTAAAGCCAGATTTTGGAGAAGCAGAGAGATCACTAAAAATTATGTGCCTTACTGACTCGGTATCAGTAATGTATGAGGGAAGGGGTTACCCTGATACCTTACTACAGTTATTGGGAAAAAGTATACCCGAAAAGAAACCCGCGGTTTTTACCGGCGGTGTCTCCGGTTATACAAGTTTTTAGGGATTAAAATATTTTGAAACAGAATTACTTGATTACAAACCAGATATTGTCTCTGTTTGTTATGGTTGGAATGATCATTGGCAGTCTGGAAATGGTGGTCAAGATAAACTGCAAAAACCCATTAGATTTATTATTGTCACTAAGCTGCTTAGTAAATCTAATATATTAGGTTTTGTATATAGTAAGTTATTGAAAGTTAAGCAGAGTAGATATCATTCCGTAGGACCAAGGGAAACCATGAGAGTTCAGCCCGAAGATTATAAGAGCAACATCATAAGATTTATTGAACTGTGTAGAAACAATAATATTAAAGTTATTCTTATGACGGCACCATACTTAGATGGTGGCGAAGACTGGATACCTGTGCATATAGAATATAATAATATAGTTCGCAATATCGCACAAGAAAAAATATATTGCTAATTGATTTAGTACAGCACTTTAAGCATAGGAAAGATTTATTTATAGAGCCGGGAAAAGACCCTTGCCATTATAATTGGGCAGGAAGCAGAGAAGTTGCTTTGGCGTTAAGAGATATTGTATTAAGAGAGATTGGTGCCCAAAAGGTGCCCATCAAAGGTGAAAACACAGAAAAACAGAGGAAAGTACAGAAAAGCAGGTAGAATCTGTAATCTTTTGACATTTAAGAACTTACGACGTAATATGTTATAAATAAGAGAGTTACAACTTTGTGCTTAATTGACTCCTTGCCTCTCTGCCAATCTTATGAAACTTAAATAGGAAAGTTATGAAAATAGCGATAATCGCGCCTCCATGGATTCCAGTGCCACCTCCGCGGTATGGAGGCACAGAACTTGTTGTTTATAATCTCACCGAAGGCTTAGCGGCTTTAGGCCATGAAGTTTTTCTTTTTGCCCCAAAGGATTCAAGTGTTTCATGCCGGGTTTTCCCTTATTTAGAGCAGAGCGAATTTTATTTTGGATTGGATTCCCCTCTCAGAGAGAAGGTATCAGTAGGGGAGTTGGCAAGTAAATACGCATATGCAATGGCAGCATATAAAAAAGCCGATATAATTCATAACCACGTGTTGTCGCAATCCCCGGTAAATATTGATATACCGATTGTCCATACACTGCATGGTCCTGCAAACGAAGCAACAATAAAAAAATGCGTTGAATTATCAAAGTTTTCCAATCACCACTTTGTAACTATATCAAATAAGCAGAAGAAAAATTACGCCACAATAAGCAGCAGGGTTAATTTTATCGGTACTGTGCATAATTCCATTGATGTAAAATCCATTAAATGGAACGCTAAAAAAGAAGATTTTTTTCTCTTTGTAGGGCGCGTAAATTGGGAAAAAGGGCTTGAGATGGCCATAAGGGTAGCGAGTAAAGCAAATATTAACTTAGTAATGGCTGTTAAAATGAGTGAGGAGTTTGAAAAGGAGTTTTATAGGGCTGAAATTAAGCCTTTGATAGACCAATATCCGAAAGGCCTGCTTCTTAAACTTCACGAGGATTTGCCAAGGGAAATGATATTAGATCTTTATAGGCGCGCTAAATGTACTCTATTCACTAGTCAATGGGAAGAACCATTTGGGCTTGTTATGATAGAATCTATGGCATGCGGGACACCCGTAATTGGCTTGAGGCGCGGGGCGGTGCCAGAGGTAATAGTAGATGGAAAAACCGGTTTTGTAGTTGATAATGAAGATGAAATGACCCAAGCGGTAAAGAGTATAGATAAAATAAAACCCGAAAATTGCCGTAGGCATATAGAGGAAAATTATTCCAGAGAAAAGATGGCTGAAAACTACGTTAGCCTGTATGAAAAAATCCTTTCTAAGACATAATCCACGCTCTTATATATGCTGATTGACAGCAGGCCGTAAATGTCGTAGAATCATATATATTCTTAAGAGACATTTTCAGGAAAGGCGCATAATGCAGAAATTACTTATCACGGCAGTTTTAATATCATCTCTTTTTTTAAGCGGGTGTACTACATTAAGTGGCTTAACCACAATAGCAGGTCTGGCCGCGGCAGGATATGGGATTTACGAGGCAAGCAAGAAGTAAGTATAGTTGGCGATAGTAGTACTTTGGTTGGTTTCCGCTCGTTTATAGCGAAAAATTACATGAGCATCGGTTTCAAAGTGTAAAAAAAGGAGTCGAGGATGAAAAAGCTTTTAGCAGCAGTATTTTGTTTAATAGTTTTTTGTGTAGCATCTAGCCCTGCCTTTGCCGGTGGTGGGAAAGTAAGAGGCGATAAAGGCCAGGGAACAGTCGCGCAAATAGACGCTAATAGCCAAGGCAACCAGAATTGAATTTACTAGATACAAGAGCCTCTTATCATACAGGATAAGAGGCTCTTGTTTTCTTGTTACTCGCTACCCATAGGTGTAAAATAAATCAAACAGGAGTAAAAATACTGGTGGAGAGCGCATTATTCTTATGTACAGGTAACTCTTGCAGGAGCCAGATGGCAGAGACGCTGGGTACTGATGAAGAGATTATGAAGGCATTTTAGGCGGCAAGAGATAAGATAAAGTTAAATGTCAGCAATTTCGCAGCGTTAAAATAATTGTTGTATTCGAGCTAACTAAAAAGGAGATATAACTATGCGTGCATTATTAAGGGTACTAATAGCTATTATATTGCTTGTTAATACTTTATCGCTATCATCCTGGGCAAGCGATAATCCCATGCTTGATTTTTATAGCGGACTAACAGAGATTATAAATAAAAATATGGATAGCCCGAAAGCCTGTG